>Ga0209181_10003950_pt1 | contig 22410 bp, 19 predicted proteins | sample MAT05_FD_187208 | JGI IMG/M metagenome (GOLD analysis project Ga0209181, IMG submission 187208) | Freshwater microbial communities from Lake Fryxell liftoff mats and glacier meltwater in Antarctica - MAT-05 (SPAdes) (version 2) | ecosystem: Environmental > Aquatic > Freshwater > Ice > Liftoff...
GCAACTTTTACAGTCCATTGAAAAGATGAGATTCTTTCCGCTGATACTTGCAGTTCCCTGCTGGTGGCCCATTGGCAAAGCCGCTTTATCAAAGCCTTCCATATAATCGACCGACACAAAAAGATTGGCAGGATCAATTGCCGCAGTATCTGTTTTGTCGGTTACTGAAACGGCATAATTCAGTGGAGCGCCTGGCAGATAAAAGGATTGATTGCCTGCTGTTAAACCAATGTTCACCGCTGGTGTTTCATTACCTGCATACACATTAATCGCACTGCTTTTTGAGGATGCCTTTTCGCTATCTTTCGCCTCTAACAAAATTTTAAAATCGCCTGTAGTGGTGTAAGTGTATTCGAGTTCAGGAACAGTTGTTTCTTTTTTTGTACCATCACCCATATCCCAGAGATAGGTTATATTATCTTTTTCGGGGTCGTTGGCATCTACCTTTAATTTTACTTTAAAGGGCAATACACCGGTGGTTCTGTCAACATTGACCGCTCTAATCTCGGGTGGTCTGTTACCGCCGTTAAAATCAATTCTGGCCAGACCTGCATCTGCATTTTTTGAAAACCAGCCACTACCGTATTCCAACAAATACAACTTGCCATCGGGGCCAACTTCCATATCAATTAAGGAGTTTACTTTCAGCGAAGGAAAGAAAGGTTCCATCTTATCAAAGTCGCCATTGGGCAGCATGGTAACAGCTTTTATCCAGCCACGAATCCAATCGTAAATAATTAATTTATTGTTGTAATAATCCGGCAGTCGGGTTTCTTTTGGAAACAGATCGGTGTAGTAAACCGGCCCGGCCATCGCATTTCTGCCGCCGGTTCCTACCTGTGGGAAATCGGGCGACGCTCCATACGGATACCAGATAAACGCAGGCTGCGCCGGTGGCAATTCCGTTAAGCCGGTATTGTGTTTTGAATTGTTGATGGGCTTCAGCGGATCAAATGCAAGTCCACTTTTACCGGTACCATAATCAAATTGACGGTACGCATAATTATTGCCCACAAATAATGGCCATCCAAAGTAGCCGGCTTTGCGTGCCTGGTTTACTTCATCGTATCCACGTGGGCCACGGGTAGCCAAACTATCGTTGCCGGCATCCGGACCTACTTCGCCCCAATACAAATAACTGTTCTTTTGATCAACAGAAATACGATAGGGATTGCGATTGCCCATTACATAAATTTCAGGTCTTGTTTTGGGCGTACCCTTTGCAAACAAGTTGCCTTCCGGTATTTCGTAGCTGCCATCCTCATTGATTTTGATACGCATAATTTTACCCCGCAGGTCATTGGTATTACCGGAAGATCGTCTTGCATCATATTGCGGACGAGGCGAAAAATCATTCAGTGGTCCGAACCCGCTATTAACATATTTAGCACCACCTTCATCAAATGGAGTTGAATTATCACCTGCAGAAAAATACATTAATTTATCTGGTCCAAATGCAATCGAACCACCTGTATGGCAACAAATTTCCCGGTCGGATTTCACGTCAAGGATTACCTTTTCTGTAGCCTTATCAAGTGTATCATTTTTAAATGTAAATCTTGATAAACGATTTACCGAAGTATCCTTAGGACTGTAATAAATATAGATCCAATTATTTTTTGCAAAGTCGGGATCCTTTGCCAACCCAAGCATTCCTTCTTCTACATTTACACCAGGAGTAGTCGTTTTAAAATAGGCTTCTAAAAAACCAACCTGTTTCACTTTTTTGGTATCGTTTTTATACAACATTATTTCACCACGGCGCTGGATCACCAGGATATCCATATTAGGTAAAATGGTCATTTCTGTTGGTTCATAAAACTCGCCCTGCGAAAGTTGCATTTTGGTAAAACGGTTTTCTTCCGGAGGCAATTGTGATTTCACTTTCGCATAATCCAATGCCTTATTATCACCAATTGCATATTGAATACCACCTAAAATATGTTTCAAATAATTGGCTTCGGTGAAAGATTCTTTGGTATGCCCCAGCTCGGTATAAAAGGCCCTTCCACCATCATATTCATGGTACCATGCCATGGGATGATTGTCGCCATTCTTTCCACCTTGGTAGCTTTTTTCATCAATCGTCATGATCACTTTGATATCCTTGCTAATTTTTTTAAAACTATAATATTCATCCGTGCGTTTCCAGTTGAGTGGTAATCCCTTTGTTGCCAGGGTATTTGTATCCGTCACGTTCAACACGCCTTCCTGAATATTTGGAAAGGTATCATTGATACCGGGATGGTCTAAAAAATAGGCTCCGGCGAGGCGGCCATACCAGCCCCAGTCGTATTCACAATCGGTTGCTGCATGAATGCCCATATAGCCACCACCTGCCTGTATAAATCTTTCAAAAGCCGCTTCCTGCTTGTAATCCAGCACATCGCCGGTGGTACTTAAGAAAACAACGGCCGCATATTTTTTTAAACTGTCTTCTTCAAACATGGCTGCATTGGAAGTAGTATCCACATCAAAATTATTTTGACTGCCCAGTTGTTGTATGGCAATATTTCCATCGGCGATTGATTCATGGTGATAGCCGGCTGTTTTACTAAACACCAGTACCCTGGGCTTACCGGATTTTTTTGTGCAGGAAAAAATGAAAAGGATGACGGTTAGCAACATCAGGCTTTTCATGACTACAGGCGAACGATTCATATTTGACAATTGGTTTTTAATTTTTTTGTAAAAAGAAATCAAAAGATAAATGGTTTATCTGTGATTACAATATTGTGTTGGGATTTCAGGATTTTGAGGCACGAATTTAAGGCATTTTACACACGAATTTTTGGCTTTAATTACACGAATTTTTGGACACGATCCGATTGCTATCGGATTGTACGAATTTTTAGAACGAATTTCACGAATTAAAAAATTATACATGCCTGTTAAAATTTAAAGTTAATGCAACACCATAAGCTTACTCAGCCAGGCCCAATTTATCTTTTACAACTTTATTGTTCCTATTTTAATTTACTTAACTGCTCTCTGTAATATTTTACTGTTTCAATTACAGAAGGGAGGTTGCTTGGTAAATCCTCTGCATCCCGCTCAATATAAATATGACCTTTGAAATTTTGCCTTTTTAATTCTGTAAAAATAGCCGGAAAGTTTACCACACCTGTACCTACTGGAACATCTTTTAAGGCAGGATCATTGAAGGCCGCAATGTCTTTTAAGTGAACACCGATGATATGACCACTTAGCTTTTTAACTGCTTCCAACGGATCAATGCCGCTCTTTGGCCAATGGCCCAAATCGGCACAGGCACCAAAATTTGGATGACCTTTGAGAGCGAGTAAAACCGTATCCGGATTCCAATACTGACTGACGCCCTTCCAGTGTTCGTGAATGGCTACTTTTATTCCGTAAATCCCGGCCAGACTATCAATGCTATCCCACATTTTTACAGGAGGTTCGCCTGTTACAAATTTTACCCCCAGCCCTTTGGCAATATCAAATTGCTTTTTCCAGGATTCAATGGTAGAATCGCCCGCAACGTAAATGGATTCCAGCTTTAGCCCCTTTGCAATTACCATTGCCTTTAGTTTTTCAATACCCACCGGCGAGAGCTGCCCAACCAATGAGTCTTTAAATTCGGGTCCTGTTTTGTGAAAAGTATTTGGTTCAATATAAGTTACACCTGCACTGTCTACTTTATCCAATGATTCAGGAAAATTAAATGTATGAAAAGTCCACAATGCGATACCAAATTTCCAGTCTTTGGTAGGGTCTGTTATTGATGCGGAATCTTTGCTTTCACTGGCGGATTGCTGGGAGGCGTTGTTACACGCAGTAAAAAAAACGAGGCAAACAAAGAACGGCAAGATCATTTTTTTCATATTGAATCATTTTTATTTTTGAAGGTTGAAGTTCCGCATTTGTACTCAGAGTGATTGGTATTTTTTATAATCTAATATCTATGGCCGTTGCGATTCGTTGGTTTGTTTTTCCGATTCTGGCTTCGTGTTTACTCCTGAAGAAATAATTAACTTGTAGAAAATTAATACATTCACTCAAATGAATTCAGTAAATATTTATCGGCTCATCTCCGTTGATGAAGATGATGTAACGACTATTGGAAGATGAGCTCGTGTTGCTGATAGTAAAAATTATTGAAACCAAAATTGATGTGGGCAAAGAGGTGGACGTGATATCGTACCATAAAACACCACTCAAGAAAATTATACTCAATGGCATCATCACCTTATCCACAGATTTTTATTGAATGGGAGAAAAACAGCCCAATTAACACTTGCTAAATCGATGGAACATGTTGCGGTGAATTTCCATTTGAGGTTGAGGGATTCGTTGTGAACCCACATACGCAGAAAAAAAACATCGATGGCCATCAGCCGTCGCTGCACTTTCATCTGTTGTTCCGGCTATCCGCTACAAGGCCGGCACAGCCCCAACACACAAATCCCTCACCGGGCTTTCCGCTCCTATCCGGCAGCTCTTCAGCGGTAGATCGTTGTTGGGCTTTTATTGTGTTGTGTGTAGTTGAGCGGACTGGATTAATTTGCTTCCTTGCAATGTCTTTCATCAAGTTTAAGTAGAGCCGAGAACATTGCGTGTAATTGGATTACGCATTGCTTTTATTGAAATCCATTTATTCGATGCTTTCGCAATCGGATTTCATGAAGTTGATACCAGGGTGAATACCTCTTCAGTCTAAAATCAACTAATGCAAAAAGCGTGTACGTTGTATTAGTAAACGCAAACTTTTTTTTGGTTAGCGCTTCGGCTGTTGGTCAGAGAAACAACAACAGCGTGACGGGAAAGATGATTTATTTTGAAGCATAACAACAACGGGAGGCGGCGTGCCGGAATAGGTAATTTTTTTTAAGGGCATACGAGCGACGGCAACCAGATTCCTTAAAAACTTTTATTGCCATTATGCATTTAATTCAATGTGAACAGAGGTGCCTTTTCCATCAGCAGATTGCACATCCAGGGTACCTTTTAAAAAATCAACCCGGCTTTGAATATTAGTCCACCCAATACCTTTTACGCCTTGTAAAATGATTGGATCAAACCCTTTGCCATCATCTTCTACCGTTACAGAAAGCTGGCCGTTTGATTTGGTAACCTGAACAATAGCTGTTTTTGCAGCGGCATGCTTCATGGTATTATTGATCAATTCCTGTACTATACGGTAAATGGTTATTGCTGTGGTTTGATCAATTACTTCATTCGCTAATCCGATCGATTGGTAATTTATTTTTAATGCACCCGTTTGATTGATATCATTGCAAAAATCTTTTAATGCAGTATCCAATCCAAATTTAACCAGCGCTTCGGGCATCATGTTATGTGCTACCCTGCGCATTTCTTTGATAGAACTGTCCAGCATATCCATGCTGCGTTCAAAAGCCTGTGCATTGTCAGGCGTCATAATTAAATTTCCTTTCATAGTACTTAATGAATATTTAATACCGGATAACATGCCACCCAGTCCATCGTGTAAATCTTTTGCCAGCCGGGTACGCTCCTGCTCTTCGCCTTTTAATACGGCTTCGGTGGCGGTTAGTTGTTGTTGCGTTTCCAAATCATTGATGCGTTGCAACTGGTTTTTTTGTTTGTGCCGGTAATTGATAATAAGTAATACCGAAATAACTAGCACCGCTGCCGCACTACCAATCACAATGTAATTGATGAAGCTTTTTTGTTTCAGTTGCGATTCCTGCAATTTTATTTTAGCTTCCTTACTTTCTGTTGCATACTTCGCTTCAAGATCTACTGCATATTCCGCCATTTCTTTTTTCTTCATACTTTGATCCAATGCGCTCCATTTAAAATCCCACACAGCAGCACCGGAAAAATCCTGCTGAGCATATTTTATGGTAGAGATGGCCGAATAAAGACTTTCCATAGGCATCAGTATGCTATCAGCTTCCGCAATTTTCAATCCTGCTCTAAATTCTTTTTCTGCAACATCAAACCGCTTTTTTAAAGTATAATCGTAGCCATATATCAGGTGCCGGTAGCTGGCACCACTTTGATCAGATTCATCAAAGGTGGATTCCATATCCCTCATCTTGCCTGCAATCCTGGCTATGTTCTTTTGATCGGCAATATTAAAATAAATTACACCGAGATTGATCAATGCATTTTGTACCGATCGTATTCTTTTATATTTCTGCCCGTCTGTTAAAAGTCTTTCAAAAACAGGTATCGCTTCCGCATTTCTATCGGTAGAAATATAACAGTTACCCAGGTTGTTCAACGAAATAAGTAAGCCTTTAAAATCTTTGTATTGTTCGCCCAACGCAACGCCTTTTTTTCCATAAGCAATGGCCTTGTCGTACAGTTCCATTTCACTGTATATTCTGGTAATGTTGCCATACATGGTAGCCACATTGTTGGTATCTTTTACCTTTTCAGTAAGATCCATTGCATAAGCACTGTACTTGATAGCAGAATCTTTTTTACGCAGGTTCCAGTAAAGACTGAAAAGGGCCCGGTAAGAATTTGCCTTTTGAAAGTCATCTTTAAATTGCGCTGCCACAGCAATTGACTTCAGACAATAGTCAACAGCCATTATGTTATCAAATTTTGCATGGTAGATTTTTACGAAAGCATGGTAACACCGATAGCGCTTCACGTCTGCATGTAGTTTATTGATGAGTGCTTCTGCCTGTTTGTTATAAAAAAGCGCAGAGTCGTTGTTCACATCCAAATAGGATGCTTGTAGCTCATTGAGAATATTAATACGGGCAGTATCTTCTTTACTATTTTTAAGAGCCAGCAGCAAGTCATTCATCTCTTTATCCTGCGCAATGCCAGAACATGAAATACCAAACAGAAATGCTATAAAAATAATAATGCGGAACATCATATAATTGAACTATGAAAAATTGGCGAAGCTGATTCAGCCACCAAGATAAAAAATAGTTTATCTATTATACAAATTAACCAGCTTCTTTTCTGGTTTTACATCCCCTTTTTACATGATTTTTTCTAATTGTATAAATATCCTGCTTTTAGAGAATATACAAAATGAAAAAAGCTTTTCACATTTACAGCATAAAAACGGTATCATGAAAAAAATAATCTTATCAGCAATGGCAATCGTCATATACACGGCAAACGCTGCGCAACATGGTGGGTCGGTAGTGGTGGAAATTAAATCCATTACCTGCCAGCTAGGCGTTTCACGTAAATATTTTTATAAAAAAAGCAGCTCCTTTGAAACCCTCTGCTGGAAAAAGTATCCTAAGATATTGCAACGAAAATTACCAGCTAGTGGAACCAACTATTGCCTTATACTAAAATGTCAGAACCTTTACTACAAGAAATGATTCACCTACCGCCCACATTGATAAATAGCAATTTTCTGCATGGAATAGTTTTTTATTTTAAGCCATTGCAACCCTTTTTTAACTATTGCGTATTTACTTATTATAGCAGGCTTAATTGAACAATAAATTTGATTAAACAACCCGGCACACTTGAATAAGGAAGATGAATTCTTTCGAAGAAAACTGAAACAATTAAATAGTTGCACTGTACAATTTTTAGGTAAAGGAAAACAAACGAAAATTATGAATAAAGCAAGGAAGTTAATGGTGTTAGCGTTTATATCATGCTGGCTAATGGCCTGTTCTAAAGAAAGCCCGCTTACTGAAGTGCCTGCTACAGACAATATAGACACAAGCAACGGGGCAGTAAAATATACCGGCAGTTTTATAAGTGCACCTGGCAAAAGTGCCTCTGGCACAGCACTGGTCCTGTTAAAAAATGGTATATATTCGGTAGCTTTAAAAAAAATGAATGTAAGTGGTGGACCAGATTTGCGTGTGTATCTTTCAAAACAACTGCAACCTGCAGATTATATTGATCTCGGCAAATTAAAATCTACCAGCGGTGACCAGGTGTACCAGGTAGCGAATAACGTAGATTTTACCACTTACAAATATGCACTTGTTTATTGCAAGCAGTTCACTGTGTTATTTGGCAGTGCGGAGTTAAAATAAAAATTGAATTGTACTTATAAATTGTTGGTGTCGATTTGGAAAATATAACAAATATCATAAAAGGGTGTAAACAACACAACGATAAATATCAGCGGATAATTTATAACCAGTATCGTGGCTTTGCTTTAAAAATAGTGTTCCGTTACATTTACAGATACGACAAAGCAGTGGATGTAGTAAATGACGGTTTTGTAAAACTTTTCAGAAGCTTTGAAAAATTTGAACCGGGTGATGATGCTGATCATGAAAAAAAATTCATGGGCTGGTTTAAAAGAATTTTGGTTAACACAGCCATAGATGAATTACGAAGAGGCAGTATGCTTCCTGAAATAGGCGGCATACCAGAACATGTTTGGGAAATAAAGGACAATAGCCAGAATGCAGACCACCTATTGCTATACAAAGATTTAATCGTTCTCATTAAAGAACTTCCACCTACCTGTAGGGTAGTTTTTAACCTATATGCAATTGATGGCTACACACACAGTGAAATAGCAGACATGATCAAAATACCTGTTGGCACATCAAAATCAAGCCTTTCTAGGGCAAGGAGCATATTGCAAAATCGAATTAAAAAAATGGAGGAGGAAAAGTTATGTCGGATGTAGAAAATAATATGGATGACTTATTCAGGAGAGCCGCAGAAGGTTATCCGCTTAAAAACGCTCAGGATGACTGGGATACTATTGCGTCTTTACTAAAGCACAACACGGGTTCTGCTGGCGATAATCACCGAAAGAAAAATTTAAAAAAATACAGCATTCTGTTACTTTCTTTAAGCCTGCTTTTGTTGATAGCAGGATTCATAGCAAACTATAGTGCGAACAAAAAAGGCTCGCCTGTAGCCAGCCAGGTTGAAAGCAAGGTAAAAGCTGAAGAAATTAAAGAAAAGGACTACAATGATGTTACAGCGGCTGTTGCAGCCCCAGATAAAAAAATAACGGATAAACAGCAACGACTGAATTATACCAATGATGATAACACGAAGCAAGATCGCCTAAATACAAGAAACATGACAAGGCTTTCTAAAAAAAGAAAATACCATTATAATATCTCCGGCGGAGGAGGCGATAATATTGCATCAGAAAAAATACCGGCAAATTATGAGTCTGGTGTAACTGAGCAAATGTTTCCGAAAAAAATCAGCAATGCAAAAGGGTTCATACAAATCCATCATGCGTCTGAATATGCTGTCAACGATTTTGTATTACGCCAATCAATTTCATCCGTACAACCGGCCGGTAAAAAAGAGAATATCACTGCAGAAAAAAAGGCTTCAGTTAACAAGAATGGAAAAGCAAAAAAAATACAAGGAATTTATCTGGGCTTTATGTTTGGCGCTTCTGTTAACCAAATAAAAACGCAGGGACTTAGAAAACCAGGATATGATATTGGTGTGATAGCAGGTTACCAAATTAGTAAGTCATTATCACTTGAAACTGGATTTATGTACGATAGGAAGAATTACTTTAGCAGTGGGGAATATTTTGACATGTCAAAATTGAGCGCCACGATGCCTGCAAGTATGAAGTTGCTAAGTATGGAAGGTAGCTGTTCTGTGTTTGAAATTCCTGTTAAAATAAAATATAACCTGCGTAGCAAAGGCAATTCACATTTTTATTCAACCGCTGGCATTTCTAGTTACATCATGACGAATGAATACAATAAATACCGGTCAGTAACAAATGGAACAGAGCAAAATATTACCGGCAAATATAGTGATAATGCCCGCTACCTTGCTGCTGCACTTGATGTTAGCCTCGGTTACGAAAGTGAAATTGGTTCGTACGGCAATATCCGCATAGAACCTTACCTGCAAATACCGCTGAAGGGTATTGGGATGGGCTCCCTTCCAGTGATGACGGCGGGCCTGCACATTGGATTTACCCGCCCCATTCGTTAGCAAAATAATAAATATGGCATTACCTTTTTTCAGTAAAAAACTGAACAGGGAAATCTTTTTCCGATTGAGAAACCTTTATCCAAAAACTTGCTTAGCGTTAAGGGTGAATGGTCAATGGTCAATATTTCACCACCCGATGTATTGTATTGGCATTAAATCAGGTAAGCCTCAAAGCGACAAAATTTTTTTGAGATACGTATAAATGCAACAAAAGAAATATCGCCGCAATGGGGCTTATATAAAATCACTAAAATTATTTCTACCAAAATATGGGCTGGGCAGGGCTATAGCAAGGAGTTTGAAAAGACATTGACCTTTTTAAATTGATGCCAATGCGGTCTATCCGGGCACAAATCAAACAGTCATTTAATTCTTAACAAAACACTACTGGTGTCTACATGCTATTATAAATTCTTAATGAATCATTTCATGAAAAAAATAATTGTTGCAATCTTTATTATTTTTCCGGTAGTGGCTTTTTCGCAGGTGCTTTTAAAAGCCGGAGGAGCCTTCGGTAACCGCTGGAACGAAACGCTAAATTCACAAACACTGGGCAAAGGTTTCAGGCTTTCTGGTGAAAAATTTATTGTTCAACAGTTTGCTATTGGTATAGGTATTTCTTATTTGTCTTTCGATCCCAATAAGCTGATCAACGTTGGCTTTAATGCTTACAGCCTGCAATGCACCTATTATTTTAATACAAAAAAATTACAGCCTTATCTTGGTGGCGGAGTTGGTTACACCCGTTATAAAGATAAAACAACAATTGATTTAGGCAATGGTAATGCCGCAACACAAAAACGGGATAAAAATTATGGTGTCATTTCACCTTACCTGGGCTTGCAGTATAAGATTAACAAACAAAACAGCGTTGGCTTTTTTGTACAGGTAAATACTGACTTTGTTCCGGTAGCAAATATTCCGCCCATTGGATTCTTAGCTGCGACAGCAGGCATCAGTTATTATTTACCAGGCCATTAATATTTGTATGATTATAAATTTCTTTTCAATCAATCAATCATTAAAATTTAAAAAAACAAACAATGAAAAAGACTATTTTTCTACTGATGGCTGTGGCCACAATCTCCCTTGGTGCATGTAAAAAAACGGAAACCGTAACTGAGTTTTCTAATTTACCAATAGGCACTATCACCACCCTCAAAACAGGAATCATTACCCAGCAAAATGCTCCTGGAACACCGCCTACCAGCGGTACCCTTTCTGTAATACAGGATTCAAAAGGCACACAGTTTCTAAAATTAGATGCCAATTTTATTTCCGGCTTTGCTACTGGAACAGTAGCTGTTTATTTTGCCAAAACAAACGGAGAAATAAAAAACCAACGCAATGGCGGTACCACTCCAACCAATGTACTTGCTGTAGGTTTTGTGGATAAAGTGGGTGAAAAATATTTTCAGCTCAGCAGTGCAGGTTCGTTTACTGGTTTTTCTTTTGTTGTTTTTTATTGCGAAACTGCGGAGAAAAATTTTGGTTCAGCACCGCTTAATTAGTGTCATGTCGCAAACTAAGTGGCGTATTAATTTTCAGGTTCTCCCGGTGAGTCACTCCCAAAGGGTGACTCACCGGGAGAACCTATCTCTCTCTGACAGGTTAAAGTTGACAAGTCACTACTGTGCATGAATATACCAAACAAGGAAAATTTTTACAGGGTATATATTTACAATTCTAATTTAGTAATTAAGAATAAAACGGTGACTTATGAAAATAATAGAACGGGTATTTCTGTGCAGCCTATTGCTTAGCTGCAATATTGGCTTTGCGCAAAAACAGTCATACAAAGAAAAAAATTTATTTGGGCTATCAGTAAATGCAGGGCCAGGCAGTTTTGCATCTGCAATTTCCTGGACACACAATCATGCTGTTGGTAAAAAACAGCGGTTTAATATTGGCTACGGGCTGCGGTTTACAAATTTTATTGGGTCCGACCTGGATTATACCACAGCGCCTGCAAAATACACCAGCGGCAAATCAAGTATTGCAGCACTGTTTTCCGAAAATATCCCTGCAAATATTGACACGGTAAGTTTTGCAAAATCACAAACCTATTTTTTAAACGCAGGAATTTATTTGTCGTACCTGCTGCCCTACTTTAAAAACCGGCTTGAAATAGGTGTAAATATTGATGCGATTGGTTTTACTTTTGGTTCCCGGCAAAATGCAGTCTATAAAAATAATACGGTAACGGCAAAGCCTACCTCCCTTAATTTGCTCCTGATAAGTGATAGCGACCAAGGCTCTCTAAATTCTGAATGGTATGTAAGTTATTGGGTAACTCCAAAGCTGGCTGTAAAACTGGGATATGAATTTTTATTCAGTGAATATACTACGGATACAAAAATACAGCAGTTACCAACCCTTAATGAAGCAAATGACCGTTTTCGTTTTAAATCATCCATGATTATGCTGGGAGTATCATTTGCGCCTTTCAGGAAGTAAACAATCACTTTTAAAAAAAAATGCCATGAAACGGATAGCTATTTTTTGCTGCTCCATGTACTTCTTTTGCTCTTCCCTGTTGGTTGCCCAAAGCTATATTCCTTCTGATAAAGGGTCTGCGGTTACATTCGCTATTAGAAATTTTGGATTTAACGTAAGTGGCTCATTTAAGCATTTACAAGGCAGTATTAAATTTGATCCAAACAATCCGGAATCATCCGTTTTTAAAGTAACCGTGGATGCTGCTACCATCGATACTGATAATGGCTCAAGGGATAGCCATCTTAGGAAAGAGGAATATTTTGATGCGGCTAAATACCCGAAGATTTTATTTTCATCCGATAAAGTAGAAAAAACTAATACAGCCGGATTATATATTGTTAAAGGAAAATTTACAGTGAAAGGAATAAGTAAATCAATCTCAATACCGTTTAGTGCAGTGGCACAAAATGGAGGCTATCTTTTTAATGGAAAAGTTGTGCTAAACCGGAGAGATTTTAAAGTGGGCGGAAATAGTATGGTATTGTCGGATAACCTGACTCTAACCCTCAATGTATTTGCTTCAAGAGAATAGACTGAATATTTTTTTCTGCATTCCATTTTTTAGATAAATGAATTTGTTTCTTACTCAATAAAATTTACAGCAGAAAAAACGGACCCGAATTTCATTTTGTAAAAAGGAGCATAGAGGTCTACAACCAACAATTAAACTTCGTTAGGTCAGCAATACTCCAACGATGAAATTATATCTATACGAAATGATTCGAGAAGAAACTGGGTACCGCATGTTTTTACCACACCTCCCAATCCGCCGCAATCGTTTCATTCCTCGAAGTAGGCTTTTGCATTCCACTGGTCAATTGCTCCACCCGCTCTCCTACTATCTTTTTTAATTCGCTAATTTTTAGCGTTGGATATTTTTCCATGGCTTCTAAAATACTAAAGGTGAAGACACCGTTTTTCAGATCGCCTCTTTCCAATGCAAACTGGTTGCCCGCTGCGGCGGAGATGATGGTGGCACCGGTACTCTTGCCCACATTTACAAAGAGGCTTTGCATCAGTTCAAAACTATTTTTTAAACCTACCTGTGGTTGATTGTTGTTTCTGATAATGACGCCTTTCGCAAGCCCCATCGAATCGGCTGCCTTAATCATGGCGATGCCTTCTTCCTTATCTACCTCACCACTATGACAGGCATCAATCAACATCAGTTTTTTTCTTGCCGGAATGCTATCCAATAAATTTTCAAGTTCATCATAAGCAAGTCCATCCAGTTCCGGCTTTGCAAAATCTACTGCATAGGTCGAAAGATAATAATCATAGTCCCTGCTCAATAATCCATGACCGGAATAGGCGACAGGCACAGGATTTTACTAAACGGTGTTGGCATATCGTGAATATAATGAGAATAATTCAGCGGAGATAAGTGCGGAGAATATATAAAGTTCCGTTCCATAGTTTAGTTTTAAGCCTGCAACATCTGCTACATTGTCCGCCTTGTTCAACTGCGAAATACTCTTTTTAAACAAGGGCAATGCCGCTTCAAATTTTCGGTCGCCATATAATTTTTGAGCCTGCAGATATTCAGCAGGCAGTTTATCCTGGCAAAAAACAGTGTTGCTCAACTTTATGAAAAAAAAACAACAAGAGTGTATGCTTAAACATACAATGAAACGATTTATGTGTGGATGGTTCGCTTGAAGTACCAAACGCCAGATTTAGTGTAAAATTGGACCAAATCCCCGGCAATTTAACTGACTGCCAACAGCAAATGAATAATTTTCATTCAAGGTATTGAAAATAGGTAATGCTTTTAATACGTACTGGTGGGTATATTGATTTACAGGCAATTAGACCAGACCAGCGAAATAATTACGCAAAAAAGAAAAGCCGGCACAAGGCCGACTTACAGGTTTTCCTGACATACAAGATGTCATTTGAAAACCCATTGCAAAAGAACAAACATTTCCACAGCATATTTTACACAATTATTGTAATTAGTTACATAATTCCTAGACTTTCGTTTTATAACAATATTATTCTATAACTTTCTTTTAAATCAGTAAAAAGCTTGCTTTTAGATAAACAGTTTTTTATCTTCAACCAGCCACTTGTAAATATCTAAAAAGGAAATTGGTCAATCACTTTTTTGGAAACTTACAAGTTCCAGTTCATTTTGGTTGCCCTGGTACTTTTACCACTATCTAAAAAAACAGCATTATTTAGTATCAATTTATCCTACGGAGGACCGAATTAAAAAAACATTTAAAAAAATAAACACAATGGCAAAAAACGATAAAAAAATATGGATTACCGAAGATGAAGCTGCAACAATCATTGGCTTACCGGCAAAATTCTTTAGAAAGCTCGTAACAACAGGTTCGCTAAAAGGAGTGATACAATACATCAGTTCCCGGCGATATTCTTACCGGTACAATAGAACGGATTTTGAAAACTATTTATTTGAAGATTCATTTCTTTCAGGACTCTTTCCAAAAACTGTTTTTTAGAAAATTGAGTCGTAAACATTTTCACGAATGCTTCATTTGAGGTGAATACGTCTTTTACTCCCTTGTGCATAATTCTCCGAACAACCTTCATTTCAAAGAACCTGTCAGCAGGTAAATCTCTAACTAAAAAATTGAGGTAATGCGCTAATCCCAAAACATTGGGTGCGCCACCCGTAAAAGTAGCTCCCTCAAAATATTTTATTCGGGATGCTTCTTATCGTTCAATAATTCATCTGCTTGCTTTTAAAATCTTGTCGTACATTTCAACAAATTTTAAACAATGAATCTTAAAGCAACGTCCCTCGGCATTATACTTCTCCTGCAATCGTTGGTAATGTATGCACAGGTGATGAGCACTGCAGCCATCGACAGCCTGGTAGAGAGAACGCTCACAACTTTTGAAGTACCCGGCATTGCAGTAGCTGTTGTAAAAGATGGTAAAATCATACATGCCAAAGGCTATGGAGTACGCTCGTTGAATACCCTGCAAAAAGTGGATGCCCACACACAATTTGGAATTGCCTCTAACAGTAAAGCCTTTACTGCTGCCGCATTGGGCATATTGGTAGATGAACATAAAATAACCTGGGATGATAAAGTAACTGATCATATCCCTGAGTTTAAAATGTATAATCCTTATGTAACGGATGACTTTAGCATCCGGGATTTATTAACCCACCGCAGCGGTCTTGGACTGGGTGCCGGTGACTTAATGTTTTGGCCCGACTCTAATAATTTTACCAAAAAAGATATCATTCATAACCTGCGCTTTTTAAAACCCGTCTCCAATTTTAGAACCCAATATGACTATGATAACCTGCTATACATTGTTGCAGGCGAAGTGGTGGCAAGGGTTGCTGGTATGAGCTGGGAAAATTTTATTGAAACCAGGATATTGCAACCACTGGAAATGAATGAAAGCGCCACCTCTTTCAAACTTTTAAAAGACAAATCCAACGTAATTGATCCGCATGCGCCGGTGGAAGGAAAGGTAAAAGTAATCCGCCGTGATTGGAGTGAAGTGGCCAACTCAGCCGGAGGAATTTACAGCAACATTACTGATATGAGCAAGTGGATTATCATGCAAATGAACAATGGCAAATATGGAGCAGGATTGAATAAAACGATATTCAGTGAAACAGTGCATGAAGAAATGTGGACACCACAAACCATCATTCCGGTGCATGGTACGAATGCATACAATACACACTTTTCTTCCTACGGGTTGGGCTGGTTTTTAAGTGACGTAAAAGGATACCTGCAGGCAACCCATACCGGCGGTTTGGCAGGTATCGTTACCCAGGTGACCTTGCTGCCCGAATTGAAATTAGGTATCATCGTTTTTACCAACCAGCAATCGGGTGCTGCTTTTACTTCCATTACCAACACCATTAAAGACAGTTACCTCGGAATGCCAGCCGTGGACCGGGTGAAACAAAACCATGACCGTGTTGTAAAAAATGAAGCAGACGCAATAAAGATTACCTCCGCATTGTGGAAAGACATTGAAATTTTACAAAAGAAAAATGCGGCAACGAAAGATACTGCAGCTTTTACCGGAACCTATACTGACAAATGGTTTGGAGACATTAGCATCACTGTAAAAAATGGCAAACTATGGTTCGACTCAAAAAGATCTTACTTTTTAACCGGCGAACTGTTTCCTTACAAAGGCAATACATTTATCGTAAAATGGAATGAACGCAGTATGGATGCAGATGCATTCGTGCAATTTGATATGGATATGAATGGCAAGGCAAACCGCATAAAAATGAATGCCATATCACCGCTCACCGATTTTAGTTTCGATTTTCAGGACCTGGATTTTAGCAGGGTAAAGTAATCAACCGGATACTTCGCTTTTTTAAACCATGCTTGTATTTCGGGATACAGGCAATTTTCATCTTCTACCAGTATTTCAATTGATCCACCATTATCAAGCAGAGAACATTGATATTCACCAAACGACCTTCTATTGAATGCTTTGATTGTTAGGATCTCATTGTTGCATGCAACTCTATTACCTATAACTACTTTTCTGAAGCACCACCACAAACCTGCTTCTTAAAACTGTTCACCAGCTTTACCGCATTGTCTGCAAAATCCTTCTATAATCTCGGTGCTATTGTCCATTAACATTTGGGCGATAAATTTAACTTTGGAACTTTCTTTTACTTTAATAATGACATAAGAACCCCGGCTGTAGCATGATTTTGTTTGCCTATCCTCATCTACATAATGGTTAAACTTGATACGGCTACAAGAAATATTCAATGCAATTTCAATCAGTACAATTTCAAAATATTAAGACAGATAATTGCACTTCATAAAAAATAAATTAATAAATAAACGGATTATATTACCGTGGCCAACTAACGCATTCGCCCGGATAGTTGAATGAAAAAAAAGGATTAAAAAAATAGAAAAAAAGCGTTACTACCGTTACCTGTAAACAAAAATAAAAGGCCCAAAAAAAGGGCCTTTTATTCATCCGTTTAAAACGCTACAATTTAGTAAAGTTTGAAATGATAATTTCCAGAACAATCGCCTGAATCACTCCAGTATCTTGTTCCACCGGTTGATTTACAGTAGATGGTAGTATAACCACCAGCCTTTACTGTTAGGGAACCGTAACCACTCATGGTACCATGTAATAACCACTCACATACACTTCTACGTACTAGCCAGAATAGTTATCGGAGTAGATCGTACAATCGTCTGCACCACGGCTTTTATCTGCCTTTTTATCTGTAGTAGGCACGCCAGATTTAATGTTGGGATCTTCAGCACCACGTGAGGCTGAATAGGCTTTAGACATCACCTTTTTGTCGATGGACTTTTTTGCCTGGCTAAAGGATGTAACGGTCAATGCTGTCATAGCAAAGAAAAACAGGAGAGCGATTTTTTTCATTTTTTTTGATTTTAGGTTTATAAAAATATTTGTTTAATCCGGATGTTACTGTTCAGTTGTCTACATAAGCTATTTAAGCCTCTAACACATATTTAACAATTAAAAGTATCATTAAAAATCATTCAATGGTTCCCGGTAATTCGACTTTGCAGGATCTAATGCAGCAGCCTTTTTATAATAGATTTTTGCCTCTGCTAAAAAATGGTTTGTCTCCAGTAAAAAGCCCATTGCATAATTACGTTCCGCTCTATTTACTATCATTGACAAAGAACTTTTCAACTCCGCTTCAATTACTGCATAATCAGCCACTTTAAAAAACTTCACCAACTTTCTGCTACACATTTTATTGCCATTGATGGTCAAATCCCAATACACCTCTTCATTGCCGCCGGCATATTTTTTTATCGTATCCAACTGCACATCATTCCTTGTAACCGGGGCACTATACAATAGCCTTCCGTCTTTTTCAGCATCAAACAACGCAAAGGCAAGTTGTCCGGCGGGTACCTCAGCCGTCCATTTAAGTTTTATGCTTCCGCTACTGTTATAAACCGTATCAAACAACGGCGCAATGGTTATGCCAGGACAACCCCTTACCACCGCTCCCGTATTCTGCATATATTTCCGTCTGTTACTTTCAGGTGTGGTATGCGGATGTGTCATTTCATCCCAAACGTATTTAAAGTAAGCCGCTGAAACAGATTGTTCTTCATTCCTGCAGGAATCCAAATAACGGCTCAATAAATGGCTACCCGACTTGCTGATGGTGAAGGAATTATATCCTTCGCAAATTAACACCAGTGAAGCTCCTTTATTAATTGAGATGGTGTGACTGCTATTCAATAGCTGCCCAATTTTAATCGGCTAAATTGTTTGCCTGTCTTTTGATTAACCGCACCATTCAACCGGTAAACTAAAAACGTTTGCTGCGCCATTAAAGCATTGCCCATTAAAACAAAAAAAGTATTACAAATATTTTCATCACAATGATGTGTTTTATCAAACAGCGTTTTAAATCCAAATTTCCGGTTGGCCCAGCTAGCAAATCCATCGTAGAAATACAATACATCCACCGACAAAATAATGCCACCCAATGCAGCCGACAAACTGATATAGCTATTCAGGTATTTACCAAAGAGGATACCGATATAAATGAACACAACGGTAACCAATAACTGTATGGTTTTTATCACCAGGTGAAACCAATAATGACTATTCAGATAATAATTTACCACAAAACCCATGAAAAACCAGGTGATCAAAACAGCTAAAAACCAGTTGAGCCAGGCGGGTGATTTTTTGATGTAGTGCTGTTCCAGTATCATCGAAATAATATTTGCATGAATCACTACACCATTCATATCCGGAATTGATTTACCCACAAATTTTTCGTTCAAAGGCGTAAAATGTTTGTCTTCAATATTGGAAGGCTTACTATCGGTAAAACCTACCAATACAATCTTATTCTGCAACACCGTTGGATTAACTTTTCCGGCCAGCAACCCGATGTAATCAATTGTAAAATACTGATCTGCCTGTCGACTGTAATTGATCAACTCAAGGTTGTGCGACCTTTTCTGCAGGGTTTTAAATTTAATTTCATCCGCAGCCTTTACCACCGCTGCTGCAAAGCTGTAATGAATGGAATCATTCAATTTTTCAAACGGAGAAAAATAACGGATCACGCCTGGCTGTTCTCCAACAAAATTTACATACCCGTGGTATTTTGAAGATGCGGTAAAATAATTGCGCCCATCCGGGCTATCTTTTTCAAAACTGAGTTTGTTGCTTAATACAATATTGGATGTTTGTGCAATTGCCAACCCCAATAACGAATCAACAGCAGGCTTCTTTGGTTCAAGAAACAACACATCTAGTCCGATTGCCTTTGGCTGAGCGCTGTTAATTTTATTTATGACTGCGGCGATTTCGGTTCTGTCTGCATAGCCAATGTTTACAATCACTATTTTCTCATCCATTGCATTGTTGCGATGGCTTTTTAGGGTAGCAAAAGAAAGGTCATTGAAACTAATATCTGTCAATGCCATTTTTAGCGGATCAAGCACATGCAGGTTTAATGGAATCAACGTAAGCAGTCCCATTACAAGGAACACGGCAACGGTAGCAAGTATGGTATCTCTTTTAAGAAGATATTTCATGAATTGTTTATAGAGGTTCAATGAGTTGTTTTAACAGCCAGTCTTAACAGGTTCCAGGTTGCAGGTGTTGTACTTTTTATTCCACGGGCTGTTCCTTCATTCCCCATATCCAGCAGTGCTGCAAGAGGATTGGGATCGTTTGCTCCTTCGGGCACTCCTCTTACTCCTTCCTGGTTAAATATTTTATTAAAACCTGTAATCGGTTCTTTAGACGCTATCAGGAAATAATTATCCGTACCTACCGGATCAGCAGCCTCCATACCATCTAATATTACAAAATCTTTCGCCGGCATTCCTTCCTTAAAAAACGGAAATTTATTCTGGCTGTTGCCATCACCTTCAGATGGGTAGATCAGTTGCATTTTACCATTGATATCGATGGTGAAAACGTAGATAAATTTGGCATCAATCTTTTTAGCGAGATAGTCCTCATCAGCTTCGATGGAAATCGAAAGCGGTGCGCCTATTTTTACGCCAGCAGTACCAATTGTTTTACCGGTGCTTTTGTTGCGCATCGAAAGGTGATAAGGAAAAAATCCCGCATCCTTTGGAGCTGCAATATTTAGCCATCCCCTTATTTTGGATAGTTTTAAAGCTGTTTCAAAAAGTTCATCCACCACCTCATCGTACTCCTTTTGGGTATTGCCAGCAAGTGAAAAATATTTTGTAAGAAGCGGCATGGAAGACAAACTATCCCGTATTGCAATATCTGATTTCAAAAAGCCATAAGCTGGCAGGTCGTTGTCATCAATGGTACCGTACATAATATAATGCGCCGCAGAAGGATTGCTTACAATTTGAATGGTTTTAAATTCGCTGAATTTAGCCTGCAATGTATTTACAAGCGTAATTACCGGTGGCAAATTGATAAACAGGTTTTTACCTTTTGCCAACGTATTGATCGCTGCTACGGAATAGTCTTTTAGCTCTTTAGTTCCGGCCTTACCCAATGCGTAATTATTTAGAATAAATTTATTGTTTACAGCATTGATGGAAATATCAGGCTCGGCTTTATCAAAGCGATTGATCCAATTGACTGATGTTGATTTTCTTAATTGTGCGTTTACCGCTGTCAGCTTCTGTACATCTGCAAAACTATAATTACCTGGCTGCACATATATTTTTAACAACGGCCCCTTCGATGAAACCCAGTTGGTGACTTCCATCAATTCGCCCACCTTAATGTTATCAGCAGTGCCGGCAACAATAACAGCCTCTGACTGACTGATTCCTAATAAGCTGGTGATCTTTATTTTTGTGCCGCCATTGACACCGGTGAGTTCATTGTCTACATTGATACCCGCAGCTATACCGCCCTAAATAGTGATCGTGTTTCCCTTTACTGACAGAACAGAAAATAATTTCTTTTCAGATAATTTAGCCTTGTCAATACCAAACAAAGTCTGATCAAAACGATGTGTATCGCCAGCCAGCACCGGTTCCTGGCTTTTACCATTGCTTTTTAAAATGGCTCTTAATCCGCTAAATAAATTTTGTGCAGAAGCTGTAACCGATTGCTGGTCCAGCGCATTTAGAAGTGACAGCGTAAATGCGCCATGCGAATCGCCATTGTCAGCTACCTGCTCCTGTGCATACTCGTTTTCCTGTGCAGCAGATATGATCAGGTAGTCAGATTGCTTCCTTGTTTCGGGTGCCATTGGTGCAGAGTTATCTTTTGCATCGTAATTACTTTCTACAATAAACCTGCTTTTAGACGGATATAAGCCACGGGCTATGGAACCACTATGGCAACAGTCAAATATGATGGTAAGCTTAACGCCTTTGTCTATAAAACGATTGAAATATTTAGCGAGTTCCTTGTCCCGTATATCCGCTACGCCTTCCTTCCAGGTATCAACCGGCACCATAGATTCATCCTTGTTATCCTTTTCTGCCGACATTGAATTTTTTACCTGGCTGCCATGTCCTGCATATTAAATAAAGGCAATGTCATTTTTAGTACTTGCGTTTAAAAGCTGTTCCATCCCTTTTAAAATATTGTCCCTGGTTGCCTCCAAATTCACCAGTTGCTGCACATTCTTTTCTGAAAAAGCATACCTCGAAATGATCGCCTGTTTTATCAGCTCTGCATCATTTTTACAACCATCCAGCGACGGCCAGTTGATCCTTGCAGACGATGGCGATATAACCGCATCTGCAGGAGGAGTATAACTATTAATGCCAATTACCAATGCTCTTTGCTCTTGTGAAAAAACGCCCAAAAAGGAGGTGATCAGAAAGATGGGAAGTAGTAACTTTTTCATTATAGAAAGAATAAGAGGTGACAAGAGAAATATTGATTGTATCAATACCAAAGTGTTTGCTTATAAGTATTGTCTCTGCCGGAAAGCATGAAACGCTTTACGATATAATTATTTTCATCGCTCACATCTCTTCCTTTTTTAAACAATACCAGGTCAATTACACCTGAAAGTTCACTGAGTCTTAAAGCTGATCCCAGGTCAGCATCATCCCTTACTTTCCAAAC
>Ga0209181_10003953_pt1 | contig 22400 bp, 21 predicted proteins | sample MAT05_FD_187208 | JGI IMG/M metagenome (GOLD analysis project Ga0209181, IMG submission 187208) | Freshwater microbial communities from Lake Fryxell liftoff mats and glacier meltwater in Antarctica - MAT-05 (SPAdes) (version 2) | ecosystem: Environmental > Aquatic > Freshwater > Ice > Liftoff...
ATCAACAGCGAAAGATTTTAAAGCTCATTTCATCATCCGGAAGCCAAAGACTTAAACCTCCCCTGTCTCCAACTTCCACTTCTCCGGTGACCTCCACAAACTCGAAAGTAATAACTCGCGCATGAAGATGAATTCTTTCGGCAACTTATCGTACATGCGCTCGAATAGTTCTGCATGATCTAACAATTCTTTTTTCCAGGCTTCTCTGTCGATATTCATAATCGCCTCAAATTCCTGCCGAGTAAAATCCGACCCTGTCCAATCGATATCGTCATATTGTGGCATCCAGCCAATTGGGCTTTCGACAGCGTTAGATTTTCCCTGGATCTTCTCTACCACCCATTTCAATATGCGTGTGTTTTCTCCAAATCCCGGCCACAGAAAATTCCCTTGCTCATCTTTCCTAAACCAATTCACTCCAAAAATGCGAGGCGGGTTAGGGATGTTTCTTCCAAACTGCAACCAGTGGTTGAAGTAGTCGCCCATGTGATATCCACAGAACGGCAGCATAGCGAATGGATCTCTCCGCACTTTACCCACTTCCCCAAATGCGGCAGCAGTCATTTCAGAACCCATGGTGGCAGCCAAATAAACGCCAGAGTTCCAATTATGAGCTTGATAGATCAATGGGATAGTTGTACTCCGTCTTCCTCCAAAAATGAAGGCACCAATAGGCACGCCATTTGGGTTTTCCCAATCAGAATCTAACACGGGATTTTGGATAGCGGGAGCCGTAAAGCGCGCATTGGGATGTGCACACGGCTTGCCAGCTGCTGGATCCCACTTCTGCCCTCTCCAGTCTGTCAAATTCTTAGGTGGTTCTTTGGTCAATCCTTCCCACCATACATCGCCATCATCTGTTACACCCACATTTGTGAAAATCGTATTTTTCGAGATCGAGATAATCGCATTCGGATTTGTTTTTTCGTTCGTACCGGGAGCTACTCCAAAGTATCCAGCCTCTGGATTAATAGCATACAGTTTACCGTCTTTGCCAGGTTTTATCCAAGCAATGTCATCACCGACAGTTGTTATTTTCCATCCGTCAAATTCCTTTGGCGGAATCAACATGGCAAAATTAGTTTTGCCACAGGCACTTGGAAAAGCCGCAGCTATATATGTTTTCTCTCCATCAGGATTTTGAACTCCCATTAGCAACATGTGCTCTGCAAGCCAACCTTCTTCTTGCGCCATGGACGAGGCTATCCGCAAGGCAAAACATTTTTTTCCTAACAACGCATTTCCGCCATAACCAGAACCGTATGAAACGATGGCTCTGTCTTCCGGATAGTGAACAATGTATTTTACAGTTTGGTTGGTTGGCCACTTAACATCTTTTTGCCCAGCGGCCAAGGGGGCTCCTACGGAGTGCAAACATTTTACATACTCTCCTCCGGTGCCCAATACATCAATTACTTTCTTTCCGACTCTGGTCATGATGTGCATATTCACAACCACATATTCTGAATCGGTAATTTGAACTCCAATGTGAGCCAATTGCGAACCCACTGGCCCCATGCTAAATGGGATCACGTATAACGTTCGGCCTTTCATACAACCGTCAAATAATTTTTTCAAGCGAGGCTTCATCTCGCGCGGATCTACCCAATTGTTGGTTGGGCCTGCATCTTCTTTCGTGCGACTACAGATATATGTTCTGTCCTCTACGCGCGCCACATCACTGGGGTCTGAAAAGCACGCAAAACTATTCGGGCGTTTTTTTGGATCAAGTCGGATGAACGTACCTGTGGCCACTAATTGATTGCACAGATCATCGTACTCTTCGGTAGAGCCATCACACCAACGAACTGAATCAGGTTGGCAGAGGTCAACCATTTGCTGCACCCAACTGGCTACTTCTTGATGATTGATTTTATAAGTTGCATTTGCTGTTTTGGCATCCATAGACTGTCTGTTATAAGTTTGCAAAATAGGGATAGAAAACGTGAAAATAAAATGTTTCAAACGATTGAAATAATGAAAAGGCGAGATTTTATTTCAATTGGGCGTGTCCCTTCGCCCGCTTCGCAAAAGCCACCACAGGCGAGCGGGTCGGGCTATCGGCACTCGCCACCAACCGCGCTTTCCATTTCGGGCTCAAACAAATGCCTCCATCCCTCACGCGAGCATCAGCCTAACCAAACCTAAGAGTTTTTTAAAACCTCCTAGGTTTGTGGCCGAAATCAAATAAGAAAATTAAAGGTTTGTAACCAGATAGCAAGCAACTGGAGGTTGGATGCAACGCGCGGATTGTTAATGATTATTGGGCTTTGCTGTCAAATCGAAAAGAAAGTCTTAGAATAAAGAGCTTAAAATAAAGGGCAATAATAAGCAACTACAAATTTTGCTTTTTCCCATTTGCTTTGCTCTACTCATTGTACCTAATTAATTTACTATGGGTGTCTTGCCATCTCCACATATTCGTGCATCTGCGCAGATTTTTAAGCGGTCTAAATAATCCTCTTCAAATTTCCAATAGACTTTTCAATACTATCAATCGAACTGATGGGATACGCTTCTTGCTCAATGTAAAAATGTTCTAAACCCGATAATTTTGCTTTTGCAAATATGGATTTGAAATCGATGCGGCCTGTGCCTACGTCTACTTGGATTGTAGCATTGGTTTTGTCCATATCCTTTACATGCCATTGCTCAAAGCGACCGGGATACTTTGCAAAATAATCCAATGGATTTTTGTTGGCCACATACATCCAGTATAAATCCATTTCCATGCCCACGAGTTTAGGATCGAGTTCTGTCAACATCAAGTCATACGCCACCTGACCTTCAAATTGCTCAAACTCAAAATCGTGGTTGTGGTAGTTAAGCCGGATTCCATATTTGTTGCAAACTTCACCTGCTTTGTTCAGTGCTTCGCATACTCCTTTGTAATCGTTGCGTTCGTCAATTGTTAGATAGGCGACCACCATAAATTTTTGGCCGGCCTCTTTTGCATCGTTCACGGCTTTCTCCCACCCATTCAGTACCGTGCCTTTTAGCATTTTGAAAGATTCTGATTTGCCTAAGCCATGATGGCCACTCGTTACACACATGCCTAGGTCCTTTACCAAGTCAGAGAACTCTTTGTACTTCATGCCGAAGATCATTCCATCGTTGTAGCTGTAGGCCTCTAGTTCCTTGTAGCCAAAGCCCGCCACTTTAGTCAACACGCCCTTCACATCTTTGCCAATGATGTCGCGCAAAGAATATAACTGCAAGCCAATTTTCTTTTTGTCTAGGAAGGTAAAGGAGCTTAACGTGGCTGCGCCCAATGCGGCCATCGAGGTAGTCTGAACAAATTCCCTGCGGTTCATATCTTATTTGGTTAGGTTAATAATTTGATCTTTCATCCACGAATAGGCTTCTTGTTGGTTAGAAAAAACGCCCAAACGAACATCTAATTTTTCAAATTTCTTTTCTGCGCCTTGCTTAAATTTTTCCATGGGATAATCCGCAAAAATACTTTGGCCTAAAATCACCGCATGTACTTTTACGCCCGCTTCTTCAAACAACATCTTTTCCCAGTCTGTGACGAGCCAATTTTCTACTTCTTCATCTAGCTCACCCAGTTCGGCAGCATCTACCATCCACGCCAAGTTTTTATAGGATTTCAAAAGGGACTTATATTCTTCCAAAATTCGTTTGAGTGTAAATTTAAATTCCTCGCCTAGCGGTGCCTGTTTCCACCGATGCTTTAACACCGGCAATGAATCATCCAATTCACAAGTAACAAACTCATTATCGAAGATGCCGAGGGTCATTGGGTTAATTGTTGGTGTAAGTTGTTTGAGAGTTCATGTCTTTTAATTCTGGCTTCAAGCGACAGGCCTCAGGCCGTTGACCGTTAACTGAATCATTTTAGGTTTTGACTTTGACATTCCGTCAATCCGTTGTTTGCTGGCCTCGAGCTTTATGCCTCAGGCTCCAAGCAGCTTGTAGCTTGTATCCTGATGCCTGCAGCCAACTAGCTATTTCAATTCCCTAATCTTAATATTGCGATACCACACTAAATCACCATGATCTTGCAAGGAGATTTTTCCCTTTTTTGATTTACCAAAGCCCGGCATATCTTTAAACTTACTTCCTTTTATCATCGCCTCCCACTCCGGTGTAAACATGGTTGTCTTCACTTGCAAAACTCCGTTCAACCACAACTCTAAATTGCCTTTGTTAGACATTATTTTAGCTACGTTCCATTCATTGGCGGGCTTCACCGATTCGGTTGGGCTGGCAATCAAATCATACAAATTACCTGCACGGTGCTTGTCAATTTTTGCATCTGGATGACAGGTATTGTCTAGTACTTGCATCTCTGGGCCGGTCTGCCATACGTACTGATACTCGGGCGACTCGACCACATTAAAAATGATTCCGCTATTTCCGCAAGCGGCAATTTTCCATTCAACACTCAATTCATAATTTTCAAATTCATCATCGGTAACAATATCGCCACCGCCTTTTACTTGAAAGCCTTCCTTCTGTGTTTTATTTAGGTGAATAGCACCATCAACAATCGCCCAGGCTTCGCCAATTTTATCGCTCTTGAAATTATGCCAACCTTTTAATGTCTTGCCATCAAACAACAACTTCCAACCGTCTTTCTTTTCTTGCTTGGTGAGTGTGTTTTGGGCGTTGGCCGTTCCTATGAAAAAGAGTAGTAGGATGATGACTGCGGTTAGGTTGGTTGATGGTCGATAGTCCATAGTGGTTTGGGTTAAATCTAATTATAATTCACAAATCAAAAATATATTCCTTCCGCCTCACCCCCTTCCCAGCTCCCACGGAGAGGGTGACTGAACTTTTGAGGAGGTGACTTCAACAAGCATCAAAAACTACAAGTCATGGGCCTCATCGTACAAGGCGGAAATCACAAATCAATAATCAATAATCAAAAATCAACGATCTTTTAATGCTCTGTTTCGCCATCTAGTGACAACACATACCTTGCCATCTTTTCTGCATCGGCTTGTATAATATCGGCATGGGCTGCCATGGCGATCTCGCCCCACACGCCCGAACCGCCTTTGATAATTTTACCCGCCAACATTTCCACATTGGCTTTGGTAAATTCATATTTCTTTGCAACATCGGTGTGCGAAGGGCCAATGATTTTGTTTACCAAATGGTGACACGTTTTACAATCGCTCGCCTTTACTAAAGATTCGCCCTGCGTGATGGCATCAAAGGCCGTCACAGGTGCTGTCGCCTCTTCTTTTGGCGTTCCGTAATCTTCGGTATTGGTTGTTTCCTTTTTAGAGCCGCAGGCGTACACAGCAAGTGAAAGGATGATGGCGAAAATCAAGTAGTTGTTTTGGTTTCTTTTCATGGTTGTCATATTAAATTCCTGAAATTGATTTATTAAGTTTTGGATTGCGTCAGGCATCGTCTCCCGTTTCGTAAACGATACTCTCAAAAAAATATTTTTCTTTTAGGGTCATTTTGATGGATATAAAGTTAAAGAATAATCTGAAGTTGACCTTGCGATGCGTATCGTGCCCGAGGCGGGAGATGATATTTGACACATAGATTATAAAATTGGTTGCTGCGGCAAGGGATAGAAGTGGAAAGCCCGCCAGGGGTAGCACCGCGCGGGGGGCGGACTTGCAACGGATAGCCCAGTGCTGACGTCCCGCCTCGGGAGTCAGCATGCCGCCAAAGAATTCAAATTTTTTCCTACTCTCAGCTTTCACTTGCCAGCACTTATATTCCTAAAATGGTTTTGTTCAGTTTTGGATTTTTGCCCGCAGAGGCAAAGTCATCAAATGCTTTTTCTGTTACATTAATAATGTGGTCTTTGATAAAGGGTGCGCCTTCTTTGGCACCTTGCTCTGGGTGCTTAATGCAGCACTCCCACTCTAGCACTGCCCAACCATCGTAATCATATTGAGCCAATTTAGTAAATATGGATTTGAAATCTACTTGACCATCACCCAACGAACGAAAACGACCTGGCCTATTTATCCAATCCTGATAGCCGCCATACACTCCGCTTTTTCCAGTAGGATTAAACTCGGCATCTTTGACATGAAACATTTTAATGAACGAATGATAGAAGTCAATATACTGCAAGTAATCGAGTTGCTGTAAAACAAAGTGGCTGGGGTCGTATAAAATATTGCAGCGGATGTGGCTGCCGGTGGCTTCCCAAAAGCGCTCGAAGGTAATGCCATCATGCAAATCTTCGCCCGGATGGATTTCATAACACAGATCTACACCTACTTTATCAAACGCATTGAGAATGGGTAGCCAACGCTTGGCCAATTCTTTAAAGCCATCTTCAAGCAACCCCGCTGGTCGTTGTGGCCACGGGTAAACCGTTTGCCACATGAGCGCACCCGAAAAAGTGGCGTGTGCATTCAACCCCAAATTTTTGCTGGCTTTGGCGGCCAACTTCAGTTGCTCTACTGCCCATGCGGTGCGCTCTTTGGGCTTGCCACGCACGCTCTTGGGCGCGAAGGCATCGAATAGGGTATCATACGCAGGGTTAACGGCCACGAGTTGTCCTTGCAAATGAGAAGCAAGTTCTGTAATTTTTAATCCGCAAGACTCCACCGTCTCACGAAGTTCATCTGCGTAGTCTTTACTTTCAGCTGCTTTTTTTAAGTCGATGCACCGCGTATCCCAACTGGGAATTTGCACGCCCACATAACCCAAGGAAGCTGCCCACTTGCAAATAGATTTTAAATTATCGAAGGGCGGCTCGTCTCCCATGAACTGTGCGAGGAAAATGCCAGGGCCTTTTAGTGTGGTCATTAGGTGGAAGTTGGAGGTTGGAAGTTAGAAATTACAAGTTAGAGAGCACTTCATTTTCAAATTGAAACATTTTCAAATCACACTTCAAAGGTTGTCCACTTCTCTTTGCTCTGCCCGCTCTTTACTACGTTATCAATGAACAACATTCCTCGGATGCCGTCTTCAACGGTGGGAAAATCTATTACTGCCGCTGCCGTGGTGCCATCTATTCGGGCGGACAATGCGAGGGCAAAATTGCGGTAGAGATTCGCAAACGCTTCTAGGTATCCTTCCGGATGACCAGCCGGTGTACGGAAGTTAAAAATCGCATCATTGTGCAAAAATCCATTGGTACCACCTCTCAAAAGTTGGGTAGGCTTATCAAGCCATTTTACGATTAAGGTATTTGGTTCCATCTGCGCCCATTCGATGCCGCCCTGCTCCCCATAAATTTTTATTCTCAAATTATTCTCCTCACCGGCAGCTACTTGCGATGCAATCAATACACCGGCAGCACCGTTATCAAATTTCAACAATACGTTCCCATCATCATCCAATCCCCGCCCAGCAACCAAAATATTTAGGTCAGCACATAATTGAGTAATTCTCAATCCAGAAATAAACTCCGCGAGGTGGGCGGCATGCGTACCGATGTCCCCCATGGAACCTGCCTTGCCTGATTTTTTAGGATCCGTCCGCCAAGCAGCCTGCGCATTACCTTCCCTTTCGCTCAACTTACTCAACCACCCTTGTGGATATTCTACCACTATCTTTCTGATTTTTCCCAACACGCCTTCACGCATCATCGCTCTTGCTTGCCTCACCATTGGGTATCCTGAATAAGTATGTGTAAGGCAAAGGATCAAACCTGTTTCATCAACTTTCTTTTTTAACTGACGTGCTTCGTCTAGCGAAAACGTAATTGGTTTTTCTATTACAACATGAAAGCCTTTCTCTAACGCAAGCATGGCAGGAGCAAAATGAGCGAAGTTGGGCGTAACGATTGTGACGAAATCAATCCGCTTATCAGCTGGGAGCTTACTCTCCTTTTCAATCATTTCCTCATAGGTCAAGTAGGTACGATGCTCATCTAAAAAAAGCGCTTTGCCGCTTTCCTTCGCAATTTCGGGGTTGATGCTGAGCGCACCCGCCACTATCTCAATGAGGCCGTCCATATTGGCGGCTAAGCGATGGATGGAGCCTATGAAGGCATCTTTACCTCCCCCTACCATTCCCATTCTAAGTTTGCGATTCATAATTTCGATTTAATAAGCCCGAATAATAGAATGAAAAATAAACAATTTATGATTACCAATGAACAGAATAGTGACAAACCCAAAATAGTTTATGAATTGCATAGCTTACGCTATTGGTAAGACAATTCGAAACTCAGTTCCCTTCCCTTGATAAGTGGTAAAGGAAATGTTACCACCACACTGCTCTACTCCCTGTTTTGCAATTGCCAAGCCTAAGCCCGAACCAAATTTTTTGGTGGTAAAATAGGGAACAAATATCCGATCCAATAAATCATCAGAAATTCCGTTGCCATTATCTTGAAACAAAATAATGCATTGAGACGCCTCTTGTAGGAGCTTAATAGTAACCGTGATAGGTTCAGTTTCTTTCCCCGCCTGAAGGCCGTTCAGAATCAGGTTTGAAAAAATACGGCTCATCAATTGATCATCACCCATTACAACAACAGATGACGCATTTGCCTCCAAAAAAACATTCCCTGAAGGATGATTATAATATAGGTCAACGGTCGTCTTCAATACAAAGGTGATATCAATGCGTTCCAAATTTGGGGTCGGCATTTTAGCGAATGTGCTAAACGATGAGGCAATCTGATTTAGAATCTCCACCTGACCCAACAAAGAGCGAACAGTTTTTTGTTTTTCATCGTTACCTCGATAGGCCAACTCCATTTGCTGCAGCGTGAGTTTCATAGGGGTGAGCGGGTTTTTTATTTCGTGTGCTACTTGCTGCGCCATCTCACGCCAGGCACTTTCCTTTTGCGTCCGAGCCAACTGAATTCGACTAGCTTCCAAATTGTTAACCATTCGATTATATTCATTTACCATCAATCCTATTTCGTCATTGGATTTCCATTTTAGGACAGCGTTTTTGCCAAACGTAGTATTGCGCAATGTTTTGGTGATAAACTGAAGCGGAAAAATAAGTGACTTAACCGCATAAGAAGAGACAAACGAAAACAACAAAAATACTCCGACAAAAATGACGAGGATGTTAGATAATACGATCGCTTGGTTCTTCTCGATTTGATCAGCTGATTTGAAAAACGGCAAATTCAGAATAGCAATTAACTTACCGTTGGCGGGATTATCAATAGCCAAATAAGAATTGTTAAATGTAAAGCGGCCAATGTTTTCTTTCTTTAGAAAATAGTTTTCTTTCTCTCTCGCCAACCGTTCCCAAGCCACCCTACTCATCAAATTAGAAGTTAACTGATTATCAAAAATTTCAGGCTGGCTGGAGGCCATTAACTTACCCATAGTATTGTAAACGTTTATGTCGATACTAGAGGAAGTTGAAAGTTCTTTTAACCGATTCTCGAGTCCACTATCATCCACCGAATCACTGTGCATTTCAAAATACCGGCCAATTCCCTGAGTCAATTGTTGAGCTTTCTGACGAAGTTCACCCTGGAGCTGATTTTCGTTGGCTGTTCCGATGAGCTTCAGGGTAACAGCCGAAACCAACATGAGCGGTAAAATGAATGCTAAATACACATACAATTGAATACGGGTAGAGTAGTTAAGCATTCCCCCTCGCCACCATTTAATCAGGCTGTAAATCACCACCCAGAAAAGAATTATTGATAGTCCTAGTGCAAATTGAAAAGAGAAATTCGCAAACACATAGAAGATAGGGTAGGAATTTGATGTGATAACTACCATGCCAAAATCCCCCTCAGCAACTGCATGAATGTATCCATCTTTTTCTATTCCCTTTTGGAAAATAGACGGATTGGACAGGTCGAGTATATTAAGATTTTTTTCGTAGTTGAAATCGCCAAAGCTGCCCACCAATTTACCTTTAGAAAAAAAAGCATAGCTAAAATCCTTGCCCGAGGCAAACTGAGCAAACCGATTGTCCAATAGAAGTTCTGGGTAAACGGTTCTGGGTAGAATATGCTTAAGAGACAACTCCAAGACGATAAAACCTAGAGGGGAATTCAGTTTCGATACTTTGACCAATCCAATGTATTGCCTTACCGATTGTCCCCCACGTTGCTCCACCCTGTAAACACCATCGTACTCAGTTTTTACTGATCCCTCTTGCAGGGCGCGAATGGAAGTTCCTAATCCGTCTTGTGATTGATTTCCTATTGGTTCTCCCGAAGAATCAAACAAATAAATTTTAGTCGTGTAACGATCAAAATAGGAACCAAGGTAAACCTGTGAAACCCGCTGCCGAATAACCCCTTTTGGCAAAAACGGGTTAGCAAAACGAGATTGTATAAATGCATCGTCCACTAGGCGTTTGATATTTTGACTCAATAGAAATTCACCTAAGACATCGTGACTAACCAAATTGCTATTGCCAAATCTAAACTGCGAAAGAATAGTTGCCTCCCGAGAAAAATTCCTAACGCTCAACGCTCCTTGAATACTGTAAGCAGCTATTGCGACCAACAAATACACAAATAACGCAAAGCCCTTTTGTGAAAAAGACCGATAAAGTGAGAAGAAGTAAATGACTAAAAAATATACTAAAGAAACCACCAAGCTAATAGAGTAGTCATGATTGTCGATCCACCAATAAAAAAGAAAAATAATTATCGCTGCCAGTAATGCCAAAATGAATTGAATGTGATTTTTTCGTAAAACATCCGATACAATGCGAATAAAAATATGGCAGAAAAAAAAACTGCTGATCGACCCCGTCACAATAGCTAAAAAAGCCCCCAAGCGAATGGAGTCAAATGAAGCCTGTTGAGTTATGTCTAGTACAATTGATGAGTTATGGAAGATTATTTCGAAAAACAAAAATGGATATAAGAATGAGAACAACGACAGTGTTAAAAGAACTGTAGCTCCAACAACTCTAGGCGTTTGGCCAGTTGAAATCAGCCATCTCACGACTTTAAATCGAGTATAGAAAAGAAAAAAATAAGTGCATAGTACTAACACAACTAACGAATTGAGAATAAAATCGCCCAACGATACATTGTAAGAAGATGATGCAAACAACTGTGGGTTAAAAAAATCAAAATCAGACCATTGAATGGGGAAGCCATATTTCACCATCGCAATTCGGAACGCAAACAAAACAAGTAATCCGAGTAAGAAAGCGTAATCACAATATCCTTGCTGATGAAGGTGATAAATCCATCGCAAAAGGAAAACAATCAACAACAGCAAGCCAACTGCAACAAAAAAAATTGATAAAAAATCGCTCGGGTAATTCTCGCTGGCGCTCGTCTTCGCTATTCTAAAATAACACATACCAGTCTTATCACAAATTGCTAGTCCGCTCAATGAACTCGCTTCCGTTATTTTAATCCCCTGAATAGGGAAAATTGCATCGTTCCAATGAGGCTGTAGGTATCGGTTGACAACTTTAAATTGTTGCATCAGCGGAATAATACCGATCAGAAATCGCGAGGAGTCTATCCCCCATTTACGAATAACAAAATCACCCCGTTGGTTCTTGATGTACCGTACTGAAAATGATTCGTTCAGCAATACTTGATCGGGAATAAATTCATTTTTGCTCCACGCCAGCACACCGCTTTTATCCATCAAAAAGAAACTGCGGTTCAAGGACGACCAATCAACTGTTTCAATTGTTTGAATCAAACGGGTGGCTTCCTGATCAATTGCGCGAAGCTCGGATGAGAAATTACTTGCAACCTTTACCGCAAGGCGAGTGCCCTCAAATGCTTTTTTGAAATATTCATGATATATCCCACCAGCGGATATCATCAGAATAGCGATTATCAAAACGAATGGCTTTTGCTTAAAAAGCATGAGTTGGCTTTGTTAAAAATACTAACAAAAAAGCTAACTCTAAAAATAAATTTACCTACCTCGTTGATTGAGGCCGCCAAACCAATAGAGGAATAATATTCGTGAATACCGAAAACTAAAAGGAATAAAAAGTATGCATGCCAACACAATGGTTACTCCATACACCCAATCTGCTGGGTCGAATGTCGTATAAAGAGTAGCCCAAATTCCGATAAAAAAAACAATAGTAAACGCGTAGCTAACATACAACGCACCAAAGTAAAAACCCGGCTCGGGCATAAATGAAGCATGGCACGATGCACACGTTTCGTTCATAACGCTAAACTTACCAATCTTCGAAAACGGATATTTAAAGATATCGCCTTGATGGCAACGGGGACACTTACCTTGCCAGGCCGCTTTGGTTGAATTTCTTCTCATTTTTCTTGCTCGTGCGATACCAAAAGAAAGCTAAAGCTGATATCGCTAAATAGGGCGCTACAAATAAATAGAGGATCCCAAAATTGATTCCTGCGGCTATTCCAATATTCCCATTGCTAATATTGTTCTCCAATGTTGCCCTACACATGGCGCATTGAGCACTTACTTCAAATATCACAGCCGGGAACAAAAAGAACAATAGGATCAATTTTTTCATTTTGTAAAATGTTTACCACCAATTATCAACTTATGTAATACGGACTAATCATCAAATATACGATAACTCCCGTTACGGCCACGTACAACCAAATAGGGAAAGTAATTCTCGCCAGCCTCTTGTGCCTATCAAAATTTCCCGCTAGGGCCCGTGAAAAAGTCAACAGCACGAATGGGATAACGATAATTGAAAGTAAAATATGCGAAATCAGAATGAAGTAATACACATATCGAACAATGCCTTCGCCACCAAAGGCAGTTGAGTCGCTAAACATATGATAAATCACATACATCACTAAAAACGCAGAAGATAAGCCAATGCATGTCTTCATCAAATTCTCATGGAGATTTCTCTTCCCATTTTTTATCGCATTAACCGCCACTATTAAAAGAACGGCTGTCAGTCCATTAATACTTGCGTAAATAGGTGGGAGAAATGAAAGATTATAGCCCGGTATTTTGATTCGGAACAAAGCAGCAACTGCAATCGGTATAACAATCGACAAAGCCGTTATTAGCCCTTTGTACGGCTCTTTTTCCAATACTTTTGCTGATGAATCAGAACTCATTAAACAATATTTTTAACTCTACTATTAATCGATCTGCTTCTTCTCGTGAATTCAACTGGTAATATCCCCTGATCTGTTTTTGACCGTCCACTAACACGGAATTGAACTTATCTGGCAGCAAAAACAAACAGGAAAGTCTTTGGACGGCATCATCTCTTAAGCTATCAGAAATGAAAACAAGTTGCAACTTATTTTGTTCGACTTCTTCTTGTACTCGAAGATTATTTTCTTTGCTCATTTCGTTGAACAGGAAAAGAACGGCTCGCCTGCCATCCCATCCCAAAGAATTCAATGCGGAATCAGGAGCCAAATAAGGAAGCATGTAGGGTAAATCACAACCAGAAACTACTTCGATTTTTTTCTGATGGAATATGGGAATCTCGAACTTATTTTTCCCAAAGAATTTCAAAAAAATAAAAATCAAAACGGGCGTTACGAGAGCCAACGTCAAAAACAAATTCTTCTTTTTCATCTTTTTGAAACCAAAACAATGGCTGTAAAAAAAAATGGCTAAGATCACGCCTTAGCCATTCTATTATTGATCAGGTGATTTTAAAAATTAATAAAATTGATATCCGATAATTTCATGCCTTCATAAACAAAGGCCACCAACATCCAAACGATAAAGACAATCGGCACCATAATCGACCAGAAAAGTACTTTTGCTTCGTAGCGCAAGTGCATGAACTCACCCACAATATAGCCAGCTTTTACAATGGTCATCACCACAAATATAGCCGTCTTGGCTGGGCCGTGTTGCATTGAAAAGGCAATCACAAACTCAACCGCGGTCAACGCGCCTAAGATGCCAGCTACCGTCCAAAGTTGCTTGATCTTTGCCTTGTCGGGGGGTGCTACTGCTATTTCTTCTTCTTCTGAATGATTTGCCATATTAAAAGTTTTGAATGATGCTCCTGATAACTATCGGAATTGAATTAAACGAGGTAAAAGAATGTAAATACAAATACCCAAACCAAGTCGACAAAGTGCCAATATAAGCCAACCTTCTCTACCATTTCATAGTGGCCTCTGCGTTGGTAAACGCCAGTTACCGTATTATAATAAATCAAGAAGTTCAACAGCACCCCGCTAAATACGTGAAAGCCGTGGAACCCTGTAATGAAGAAAAAGAAGCCCGCAAAATCCTGCGGCCCGTATTGGTTGACGGACAAACTAGCACCTGTTACTACTTTGTCGACCCATTGACCATTAACAAAAGCAAAGTTCTTGATGATGGTTGGTGTATCCGTGCCCACAATGAAGTGCATCCACTCCCAAGCCTGGCAGCCTAAGAAAGTAATACCGCCTAAAATCGTCCATAACATCCATTTTTCAACAGCCTTGCGATCCATTCTATGACCAGCCTCCACTGCCAGCACCATGGTCACACTGCTCATGATCAAAATAAAAGTCATGATACCTACAAACACCAGCGGCAATGAAACACCATGCAGAAATGGAACCGCCTCAAATACCTTTTCAGGAATTGGCCAATAATCCTGTGAAAAAACAAAAGCTTCTACCTCGCCAGTAAACGTTGCATGTGAAGCGCGGACGAGTCCATAAGTGATCAACAATCCTGAAAAGGTAAAGGCGTCTGAAAGTAGGAAGAACCACATCATGAGCTTGCCATAGCTAGCTCCCAAAGGAGATACTCCTCCATTCCAAACATCTTGTCCCGGTGCAGTTGTCGCAGTTGCGTGTGCCATGGTTAGAATTTTATCGTAGCAATGTTAAGAAAACGAACAAATATAGCCAAAGAACACCTAAAAAATGCCAATAAGTTGTGCACATTTCCATCTGCACCATGTTCTTGGAGTGTATTCGTAGCCTGAAGGCGGCATTCAAAACGATCAATAAATAAACAACAGCGCTAATAATATGCGCAGCGTGTAATCCTGTGATCACATAAAGAAATGAGCCAGACGGATTCCCTACCAAATATACACTGTTGGCTACCAAGGCTTTCCAACCCATGTATTGAATCACTAAGAATGCCAACCCCAATATGGTAGTAAGGCCGACCATTATTTTGACCCTTTCTAAATTATCTTTCTTGGCTGCCCAAAAGCCCAACTGCATGGTAACGCTACTGGCTGCTATAACAATGCTGGAAATCAAAAATAAATTTGGAAGGTCGAAGAAAACCCAATTGCCTTCTGCCTGTCGCACGATGTAGGCCGATGTCAATGAAATAAAAAGCATCAGCACACTTGCCATAAAGAGCCACATCCCAAACTTCTTGGGGTTCATCGAGATTGGCTTCTTCGGCTCCTCTACAATCCGATAATTTTCGGAATTAAAATCAACTGTCTTACTCATATCTTTTTTAAATTTTATCTAATAAATAAGCAATCTGCACGATCGGTAAATAAAGGAACGAACCGAACATGATACGCTTAGCCGACTTTTGACTTCCCGTTTTCATCAACGAAAAGGTCTGTGCGAAAAAAGCCACTCCACATATCGAAGCAACGATGGCAGAGTCTAATCCGGTGATCCCAAACTTGGCGGGTAATAATCCCAAAGGAATCAAAAACATAGTATAAACCATGATTTGGATGGCTGTATTCAAATCTCGTCCGCCACCTGAAGGTAGCAACTTAAACCCAGCCTTTTTGTAGTCATCATCCGCAACCCATGCTATCGCCCAAAAGTGAGGAAACTGCCAAATAAATTGTATACCAAAAATGATCAAGGCTTCATACGTAATACTGTTCGTGTAGGCGATCCACCCCAGCAAGGGAGGCAACGCACCGGGAATAGCCCCGACAAACACGGCTATCGGCCCTACCCGTTTTAATGGCGTATAGATAAAACTGTACAGCACCATTGAAACGGCTGACAAAAGCACCGTAAGAGGATTGGTGTATATCCACAAAATCGCCAAGCTGAACAGTAAACAAGCCACTGAAAATAGGGTTGCCTCATTTGCCGAAATCCTCCCCGTAGGAATAGGGCGGTTCATCGTGCGGGTCATGATTTTATCCAAATCCTTTTCAATGATTTGATTAATGCAGACGGAAGCCCCAGAAAGTAAAAAACCACCCAACGTCAGCATTACCAACACTTGCCAATTCAAGCTTTCGCGAGAAGCAAGCCCATACCCAAACGCACACGAGAAAGCTACCAACATCGAAAGTCGCGGCTTCAACAACTCGATATAAGCCCTTGACTTTAAGGAAAACGAACTGATCACACTAATCTCTTGCGCTACCATATCTTATTTATCAAACACAACTGTCGCCTTACTGTTTAGGGCAAACAACAAGTACTGTTGAAAACCAAAACAAATAGAAGCCAACACTAAATGAACGGGCTGAAGGAAAGCGGGAACATTGAAATACGCCATGCCAACACCCGTAAAAAACGAAGCCAAAATTAGCACGAATAATACGCGCGTTAAAACTTTTGCACCAGTAGTTTTATACAATCTCCACAACAATATTAGGTGCAAACCGACCACTAACCACGAAAACGAGCGATGGATGATAAATTCCAACCCAAGCGTAGAAATCCAACTTTCGCGAGATAAAGCGGCAAGTCGGTCTATTGCCTCCCTTACTTGCGTTCCCAAGAAAATCTGCATCAATAAAACTACAGAGCAGGCAAGCACAAGCCACCCAGCTTTCTTTGGTGCACCAACTATTACAGCTGAGCTGTTGCTAGCCAAAAGCAAATAATTCAGCATAGAAACGATTACCAACGCAATAAACATGTGAATAGTAATTGTCCAGGTAGTTAAATTGGTAGAAACCACAATGGAGCCGAACCAACCCTGAAAGATCACCGCAACCAAGGTGGCCGCAGCAACCCAAAAAATAGTGGGTTTTTGCTTTCTAAAACTTCTGGATTTCCAAAAAAGAGCGATAATCAACAATCCAATAACTACTCCCGCCAATCGGTTTAAGTATTCAATCCACGTCTTTACAGCGTTGAAGTCGGCTTCGACTAAAATGCTTTTGTCAGCGGTTATCCTATCAGCAGTTTTGTTCATACCTAGTGCCTTTAGATACCGAACAAATTTCTGGTTTTTCTTTTCTCGGCCTTGAGCGAAAATCTCTTTGTAATTGGTAGGCAATTGATCAACGGAAGTAGGTGGAACCCACTGCTCAAAACACTTTGGCCAATCGGGGCAACCCATGCCAGAACCCGTGGCACGCACAATACCGCCCACGGCTATTAAAAAATAAACAGCGACCAAGGTTGCTAAGCAAAGCTTAAAAAATCCCTTGGTCGCTGTTGAATTCAATTATCTTTCCTAATCGCTTGGATTAGTGTTTGCTGTTTTCTACTACGATCGCCCCTCTTCCCATCTCCAATTTGATCTCATCATTCTCGTGAGGGAAATTAGATTCAGGTGTTTCAGAATAGGGAATGTGCTGCGGAATAAAATCTTCTTTTGATCCCGGCTTACTGTAATCATAAGGCCAACGGTATACTGTTGGAATTTCGCCAGGCCAGTTTCCGTGTCCGGGAAGGCGTGGTGTTGTCCACTCTAATGTAGTCGCATTCCATGGATTGGCAGGAGCCAACTTACCTCTGAAAATATTATAGATAAAATTGAATAAGAAGACGAATTGCGCAACCATTGTTATAATCGCTGCAACGCTTACCAACATATTCAAATCAGCAAATCCACTGAATGTCTCAAAAGCTGTCCATGAATAATACCTGCGAGGGAAACCAGCAATACCAATATAATGCATCGGGAAGAACACCAAGTACACACCAATAAATGTTAACCAGAAATGAAGATAGCCTAATTTTTCATCCATCATGCGCCCAAACATCTTTGGGAACCAATGATACACGCCAGCCATCATACCAAAGAAAGAAGCACTACCCATCACCAAGTGAAAGTGGGCTACCACGAAGTAAGTGTCGTGCAATTGAATATCGACTGCCGAGTTCCCTAAGAAAATCCCCGTGATACCGCCAGTAAGAAAAAACGAAACCAAACCGATCGAGAACAACATGGCAGGAGTAAACCTAATATTGCCCCGCCAAAGGGTTGTCACATAATTAAATATTTTTACCGCTGAGGGCACCGCAATGATCAGGGTGAGCAGTGTAAAGACCGACCCCAAGAACGGGTTCAAACCCGACACAAACATGTGATGTGCCCATACTACAAAAGAGAGTATAGTAATAAACAACATCGAACCCACCATTGCTTTGTATCCAAAGATTGGTTTACGCGAATTAGTTGCAATAATCTCAGATGTAATTCCCAAAGCGGGCAACAACACGATATAAACTTCAGGGTGACCTAAGAACCAGAACAAGTGTTGGAACAAAATCGGGCTTCCGCCTTGATTTGGTAACGCTTCACCTCCAATGTAAATGTCTGATAAATAGAAGCTCGTACCGAAACTTCTGTCAAAAATCAAAAGCAGAGCGGCTCCAAACAGCACTGGGAAAGATAAGATGCCAATAATCGCAGTTAAAAAGAATGCCCAAATAGTTAAAGGCAACTTCGTGAATGACATGCCCGTGATTCTCATGTTAATTACCGTTGTGATGTAGTTGATGCTACCCAAAAGCGAACTAACAATAAATAATGCCATCGAAACCAACCACAATGTCATTCCCAAACCGGAACCAGAAATAGCTTGTGGCAACGCACTGAGTGGCGGATAAATTACCCAGCCGCCTGCAGCAGGGCCTGTGGAAATAAACAAGGAAACAAACATCACCGCGCTGGACAAAAAGAAGAACCAATACGACAGCATGTTCATAAAACCTGATGCCATATCTCTCGCTCCAATTTGCAACGGAATCAAAAAGTTACTGAAGGTACCACTCAGACCAGCCGTTAATACAAAGAATACCATGATCGTACCGTGCATCGTTACTAACGCGAGGTAAAACTCGGGATCAATTTTTCCTTCAGGGGTCAACCAGCCACCTAAAACAGGTTTTAGCCAAGACAAATTAGCTTCTGGAAAGCCCAACTGCAAACGAAACAATACTGAAAGCACACCACCGATCAGTGCCCACGCCATACCCGTAATTAAAAACTGTTTGGCAATTACCTTGTGGTCTTCACTGAAGATGTAGGTCGTCCAAAAATTACCATGATGCTCATGCTCATCAGCGTGATCATCGTGGTGGGGTGCTGCGGTTTGTGGATGTATGTCAATTGTTGCCATAATTTCTTCTCTGCTTTTACTTATTTAATAGCTGCTGTCTGCACGGTCGGTGTTAAATTATCTAACGGAATTCCTGCTTTGATCATCGCTGCCTCTTTCAAATCAGCAGGTACGTATTTTAAATATTCAGGGTTCATTTTTAACCAAGAGTCTTGCGATTTCATCCACTTCTGATAATCTTCTTGAGAATCTACCACAACAGGGAACTTCATCGAGAAGTGACCTCTTCCGCACACCTCGGTGCACGCCATCTCATAGTTGAACTTTGGATTATTCAACTCATCACGCATTTGCGCGGTTGTCTTTGTAGCTGTGAACTTAAAGTGAGTTTGAACTCCCGGCACCGCATCCATCTTTACTCGAAAATGTGGTAGAAATACACTGTGCAAAACATCTTTAGCTCTGATCTTTAGGAGTATTTCCTGATCCACAGGAATATGAAGCTCAAGCGATTTAAAATCATCAAAGGAATTTTTATCGGTGAGGTCAAGCCCAAATTCGTTCGAAGCATCAATCAATTTATAATTGTGATGTCCTAGCGTTAAATCTTTTGAACCGGGGTACCGCGCCATCCAGAGCCATTGCTGGCCGACCATTTCTACCACTACTGCATCTTTAGAAGCGGGAGCAGTGATGTCGTTCCAAACGCGTAATCCTTTAAAAACCAAGAGTGCTAACACAATTGCTGGAACTACAGTCCAAAGAATTTCCAACTTATGATTATCCGCGAAGAAAGCAGCTTTCCTACCCTTTTCATACCGATAAACAAAGGTGAACCAAAACATCACCGCAAAAATGATCACAAAAGCAACCACCGTCACCCACATGGTAACCCAAAATAAATTATCCGTGATTACACCGTGTATCGAGGCCGCCTCGGGCAACGTGTATTCGTTAAAGTATGTAAACGAATACCAAAAGAAACCTCCTAATCCAAAGATCATGAAGGCCATCATCATGTAGGCGTTGAAATTATTCCAAGAAATAGAAAATTCTTCTTCTTGTTTTCCCTTTACTAAACCCACCAAGTTGCCTATCTTGAAGATCATGTAAAGGATGACAAGAACCAAAATCGAACCCAACCAAATTATCCAACTCATATTATTATTTTAAATTCAATTTCCTATATTAAATATGGTGATTCAAACTCTCTTGCATAAACGGATGATGTTTTGCCACCAATTGTAATTTCGAAAGAGCGTTTAGAACCACAAATAAGAACGCTCCTGCAAAAACCATCGCCACTCCGATTTCCAAAAATCCTATTCCACCCTCTAACTTCATTGCACCAGGTGTAATCATATTGTAAAAGTCAAACCAGTGGCCGACAATTACAATTGGGCAGACCACTTTTAACATTGACATTTGCCGCTTTGCATCCCTTGTCATTAGTAACAAGAAAGGCAATACAAAGTTTAAGAAAACATTTGCGTAAAATATCCAGCTATAGGGCGCTGTTTTCATGCGCTGAATAAAGTAAACCGTTTCTTCTGGAAGGTTGGCGTAATAAATTAACATAAACTGGCAAAACCAGATGTACGTCCAAAAGATACTGAAAGCGAAAACAAATTTACCCAAGTCATGAATGTGGTTTTGAGTTACAATTTTCAAGTAACCTGCACCTTTTAAGTACGCCACCAGCAATGTAATTGTAGCTAATCCCGTTACCCACCAGCTAGCAAATACATACCAGCCAAACATAGTGCTAAACCAATGTGGGTCAATACTCATTACCCAATCCCAAGCAGCCACCGAAGAACTAACTGCAAATATCAGTAGGAAATAAGCAGATAATCTCCTCGATTTAAACCAATGCGTTTCCGAGCCATCAATATCCTCGGCCAACATGGAAGCTTTAATTCTGGTAAAGAACAAATACCAAAGACCAAAAAATAAGACCATTCTAGCGATGAAAAAGATTGGAAAACTGCCTGCCGCTAGCGGCAAAAAGAAATACGCACTTTTCCCATCTAATATTTTATCGTAATGTGCACCACCTTTTTCATATAAGCTGTGATCTGTCCAGTGGAAAAGATCACCCTTTACCAAAAACCAAAGTACCAACATGATAATTCCTGCAAAAGGAATCCAGTGACCAATGGCCAATGGAATGCGTTTGATAGGAGCCGACCAGCCTGCCTGTGCAGCATACTGAATGGCAATAAAAAACAATCCGATGATTCCTATGCCAGTAAAAAAAATATTGTTCTGCCAAAGTGAAGTGTAAATTCGTTTCAGCCAAATAGGACTTCCGTGATGGCCGCCTTCTGCGGGTGCTGCATGTGCCTCGCCCCCAGGTTGGGCTGGCTCAGTACTGGCCAATAAACTTTTGACCACTCCTACAGATGCATGTTTTTCAGCAGCACCTTCATGGTTTTCGCCTTTCATGGCCAAGAATACACCTAGTGCGAAAAGCACTAACCCTACCCCAATCAGGATGAAAAGGTTTTGCTTGGTGGCTGCCTTAAAAATATATTTTTCGTCCGCTATCATTGAGAATAGAAATTAATTCTTTTGAAGTTGTTTAACATACTTGGCAATCTTCCAACGATCTTCTTCGCTTACTTGAGAGCCGTGTGCTCCCATCAAGCCTTTTCCGTATGTAATCACGTGGAAGATATGGCCTTCTGTGATATTCTTGTAGGCTTCACCGTTTAGGTTGGCAACACCCGGATAAATGCTATGCTCTACACCATCGATCTTCACGCCCGCAGCAACCTTCCCGTCACCAGCACCGCCCTTTCCATGGCAATGGAGACAGTACATTTCGTAGGCTGCCTTGCCTTGCGCCAACAGTGCTGGGATGGAGTCATACGGACTTTTCAGCCTATTTGCTAAGCGTAAACCTATTGAGTCATTTGCTCCTCTATAAGGCAACCACCCAGATGCAGACCTTCTAACGGTGTGCGCGGGCGGCAAGCGCAAATTTGATTTATAGGGATTGTATTGATTGGAATTGTAGAACTCTCCACGGCCGTTGTCCAATGAATTGGTAATTTTGCCCTGCATCGGATCCGTGATTTGTGAAAGTGGTTCGTAGGCAACAGAGTGATACATATTCGGTGCGTACTCCACGCCCTGATAATCTCCCCCGGCTTTACATGCTGCCATGAAAATTAATGCGGCTAGCCCGATCGATAATTTTAATCCAAATCGCATAGTCTTGGTCAATTAAAAATTCTTTTCATTTACTTCGGATGCACCGCTTGATTTCAACAATGCACCAATTTCTTCTTTACTCATTTTGTTTGCTGCCAAGTCAACGGCCATTACGTGCTTATCATCCGTGCTTCTCAAATCAAACTGGCGTGGCC
>Ga0209181_10003954_pt1 | contig 22397 bp, 14 predicted proteins | sample MAT05_FD_187208 | JGI IMG/M metagenome (GOLD analysis project Ga0209181, IMG submission 187208) | Freshwater microbial communities from Lake Fryxell liftoff mats and glacier meltwater in Antarctica - MAT-05 (SPAdes) (version 2) | ecosystem: Environmental > Aquatic > Freshwater > Ice > Liftoff...
CCGGTGGAGTACGGCGTCGACCTGGCCGCGCAGCCTTCGGCGCCGGCCGAAGGATCCCCGATGTCGGCGCTGGTGGTGGCCGATCCCCGCGGCGATCTGCCGTCGGCGCGCGCCGAAGCCCAGCGGATCGCCGGCCTGTTGCGAGAGCGGGGCGGCTTCGAGCCCCTGGTGCTGCAGGGCCGCGAGGCGACGCATCGAGCCGTCTGCGACGCGCTCGAGCTCACGCGCACCGGCCTGTTCCACTACGCCGGCCACGGCATCTTCGAGGGCCGCGACGGCTGGGAGAGCGGCTTCCCGCTCGCGGCCGGGGGCTGGCTGTCGGTGGGCGACGTGCTCGTGCTGCGGCGAGCGCCGGATCGGGTGCTCCTCTCGGGCTGCGAGACCGCCCGCGCGCCGTCGGGCTCGAGCGCCTCGGGCCTCGGCCTCGCGCAGGCCTTCATCGTGGCCGGCTCGCGCGCCGTGGTGGCCTCCCCGCGGCCGGTCGACGACGCCCTCGCCGAGCGGGTGATGACCGCGCTCTACCGCGCGCTCAGCAAAAACGGGGGCATTGATCTCGCCGCGTCGCTGCGGGAGGCGGAGCTCGCGGTGCGAAAAGAGAGCCCGGAGACGGACTGGGCGGCCTTCCGCGTCCTGGTTCCATAACGGTAGCGCAGGAAGATTCTCCCGGGTTGTCAGATACGGAGAAGACGTCGCGTATAAAGCCCCGTGGGCGCGAGGAGCTGCCCCGCGAGGGTGATGAGGATGCGTTCAAGCATGTTCGAGCTCGGGGACGCCGACCGCGAAGAGGGTTACCGACTGTCGTCCCCCGACGCTACGGCGTTCAGCGCCGAGCTGTCGTGATGGCTTGATCCGCGGCGCCCCGCGCCCCGCGAAGGCGGCGAAGGAGAATTCGTCCTCGCCTGTCAGATACAGAGTAGATGTCGCGTAGACCCACTCGGGCGGGAGACAGTGCCCGAGTGAGGGTGAGAGGGAGCGTGCAACCGTGGTTGCGCCGGCCTTCCTGCGCGCCTCTCCGGCAGTCCAATTCACGCCCTGACTCGGCCCCTTGCAAGGGAGCTCGAGCGCTCGTGAACATTATCGTTACAAACGATTCACACCTGAAAACAAGGTAACCCAATGAAGTCTGCATCCATTCGGCTTTCCTCTGCTCTGCTCCCGATGCTGTGCCTCGCCCTCGGCGCTTGTGCGCCGGAGGACTCGTCGGTCTCTGAGGACTCGTCGGAGGAGGACATCTCGACCGCGTCGGAGTCGATCCTCAACGGCGAGAGCGTCACCGCGAGGTACCCCGAAGCTGCGACGATCGAGGGCTCGGGCGGGACTGTGCCGAGCGGGTATGGTTCTTATTGCAGCGCGACGCTGATCTCGCCCAAGGTCCTCCTCACCGCGGGCCATTGCGTCGATGGGCCGACGACGTGGCAGGTGAACGTCGGGGCGCAGTCGCGCGTGGCGACCCGGGCGGCGACGTTCGACTGGAAGAACGAGACGTCGGTCAACCCGGCACACCACGACATCGGGCTCGTGTTCCTGAATCAGGCCATCACGCTCGCGGTCTACCCGACGATCGCGCAAGCCATGGCGCCCGCGAGCTCGCAGGTGATGAACGTCGGCCGCGTCCACAACGGCATCACGAACACGCTCTGGGGCGCGGTCACGACCAACCTCTTCGACGGGGCGAACGTCGGCTACCCGTTTGACTACACCACCGCCAACGTGCTCGAGGGGGGCGACTCTGGCGGGCCGGATTTCCTCCTCGGCACGCCCACGATCGTGGCTGTCAACTCCGCCAAGACGACGTCGACCGAGTATCTCGCGCGGGTCGACCTGCTCGCTAGCTGGATCACCCGGCCCATCGACGACGCGAAGCTCTTCGTCCGGCGGGTCTATCTCGATGTGCTCCAGCGCGAGCCTGACGCCGGCGGGCTCACCTTCAATACGAATGCTCTGCTGGCGTGCAACGGGGCTGCGGCCTGCCTGGCCTCGACCCGTATCGCCATCGCGCGCGGGATCCTCGAATCGCCGGAGAACCGCCTGCAAGACCCGGATCTGAACCCGGCCTCGCCCGGCGACAAGTCGGCCTACGTCACCCATTGCTTCACGAATTTCCTGCAGCGCCAGCCGGAGGCGGGGGGCTACGCGTTCTGGCTGAACGTCTTGAACACGACGGGTGACTACGATGGTGTCATCAGCGGCTTCATCACCTCTCCCGAGTACCGCCAGCGCTTTGGAGCGCAGTAGTCGCTAGCCCGAGGCGGCCGCACCTCTCTCGTGGAGGCCGCCTCGGGCGCTCGTATCACATTCGAATGTCGTGTACTCTCGCCGCCATGCGCCCGAGCTCGCTCCTCTTCTTCGCCGTCACTGTCGCCATCGCGATCCCCGGCTGCGCTGCTGACGATGGCTTCCGGACCCGGCTCGCGCAGGGCTGCCGCTCCGAGATGGAGTGCGCGCAGCTCGACGGGTTCGCCCAAGAGCGAGAGAGGCAGGCAGCCTGGGCGGCGCAGCAAGACGCGGTCCGACGCGGGGAAGAGAGGGCGCGCTGGGACGCGGAGCAGGCGCGGCAACGAGCGGAGGGAGAGGAGACCGAGCGGCGGCGGCGCGAAGAGCGCGAAGAGGCAGCCGCGCGGGCTCGGTCGGAGCGCGCCGCGCGCGAGAAGGCCGATCGAGACGCCGATGCCGCCGCCGCAGCTTCGGCGCCTCGCTCAACGCCGGTCGCGCCCGCGACCCCCGCGCCCCGGGACACCGGCGGCCACGTTTGCTGCTGTGACGGCACGCTTTCGCCGACCTGCACCACCGTGCACCGCGGCTGCTGCTCGCATCACGGCGGCGTCTGCGCGTGCGATTAGCCTCCAGCGCTCATCGACAAATCGTGTTCGGCACCTCGAGATCTCTCTTGCAAATCCCACCGCCCTTCTTCTACCGTTCCAATCCATGAGGTTCCTCTCCCTCGCCGCCCTCAAGGTCGCGTTCGCAGATCTCTTCACCAAGCGCCATTCGGCCCTCGTCCTCTCCAGCGCAGGCAAAACCTACGAGCCTGTCCTGCTGGAGAAGAAGGCCCTCATCGACGCGTTGCCCGCCGCGCTCACCGGCGGTAAGCCCCTCACGGACGAGATCACCCTGGCTGACGAGAGCCATGACGGCTTCGGCGGGGCCATCTGGTATCTCGTCCAGGCGTATGAGCGCTGGCCTCAGGTACCGCCCGAGGTTCTGGCGGCCGTCAAGCGCATCCAGGCGGCGCTCATCCCCGAGCTCGACGAGCTCAAGGCGAGCTATGCCCTCGAGGCCCACGCCGCGATCAAGCACAGGGAAGATCTCCAGAGGCTGGAGGCCGACCTCCGGCTCATCCCGATCGCAGGGGGCCTGTCGCTCTACGACTGGGGCGCTGGCTTCGTCGCCGGGGGAGATCTCCTGGGGACGCTGCTCAGCCAGCGCGCTGACGCGGGGAGCGGCTCGCGCAGCGAGGCGGGGAAAATCCGCGCCAGCTCCGTGGCGGTGCTGGGCCGCTTCCGCGGGGCGCTGGGCGACGAGCTGAGCGTCAACCCGGCCCTGCCAAAGGATCTCGAAGCGCAGGTATTCGGCTACTTCGACGAGCTGGATAAGATGCGTGCCGCCGCGGTGGCCGCGCAGCCCAAGAAGGCGGCGCCGGCGACTCCCGCGGCGACTCCCGCGGCGGACCCACCCCCCGGCACCGGGAAGTAAGGGTGAGCTGCTCGACATAATCCCCCGACAGGAGGCCTGTCGTCGCGCAGGACGTTGCCCTACGACCAGAGCTTTATGACCAGAGCTTCTGGACAATCCGAGAAGAGGCGTTGCTCATGAAGGGAATGGGCCTTGAGGATCGATCCAGACAAATCGCACCGTGGATTGGTCGAGGTGGTCAAAATCTCGATCAGTCGTGAGCAGGGTCGCGCCGATTGCCGCAGAGACCGCGGCAATCCAGAGGTCGTTCTGGTTCATTCGGCGCCCCATCCTCCGCGAGTGATGATCGATCTCGACATCGTGGGCGACGACGGGCTCGCGATTGATGTCCACGATCACGAGCTTGAGCAGGAGCGCGTGGAGCTGCTCGATTTTCTCGGGCCCCCCCAGCTCCATTGCCTGGCGAGGGAGCGAGCCTCGCCGAGCGAGACGACCGAGAGGGACGGCGGCACGGACGCGGCGAGGAGACCGAGCTCGGCCTCGATTCGCTTACCGATCTCGTTTCCGCGGAAGAGCTGGACGACGACGTTGGTATCGAGGACGAAGCGCGCTGGGATCACGAGAGCTCCGCGAGCGCCGCCAGGACCTCCTCGTCGGTCTCATCACCGGGCCACTTCCCGAAGATGGCGGCGACTCCTGATTTCGAGTCCTGGGGCCTCCGGAGATCGCGCGCGTCAAGCGCCTGGAGGAGCGGAGTTGGGGCACCGGAGAACACCGCGACGTCGCTCGCGGACGCAGGCGCGATCAGCTCGGCTTCGATCCGGAGCGGGCCGCCCGAAGGCCGGAGCTTGGCATACCCGCTCACCAGCACGGATTTACCGAAGAGGTTGGCAAGCTCGGAGGGATCGATCTGCTCCGTTGCAATCCCGCGCAGCACTTCACCGGAGGAAAGAACCAGGGTGAAGGCACGATCGCTGTGGCGAATCGTCTCCAGCTTGCCCGCGACCATGACGCGCCGGTCTTGGGGCGTCCGGCTGCGGAGGGAGCGGATGGCCTCGATACCACGACGATCGATGCGCAGCGTCCGACCGTTGATCACCTGGATCTCTTCGACGCCGTAGCGGGCCAGCCTGCCAAACCCTTCGAGCGTCGCCATCAGCGGCGGATCGTAGCGATCACTGTCCGCGCGGCCTTCCAGGGCGTCTTCGAGGCTGTCTTCGAGCAGATCGAGCGACGATTTACCGGGCGGCGCCGCGGAGAACATCTCCTCCCGCGGCGAGCCCTTCTCACCCACGTCGGCGCAGCAGCGGCGCATGCTCGATACCCCGCGCGTCAGGTCCTCCGAGGAAAAAAGTGTGCTCAGCCATCGTCTTGCCCTCCGCGAACGGCGTCCTGCTGAAGTCTACCCCGGACCGCCCGAAGCTTCCTAGCTCGTCGATCGCCCTCCTGCGCGATCGCCCGCTCGGCACGGAGGCGGGCTCGTCCATGGGATCCTGGAGGACGAGCTTCCCCTCGAAGGCACGCTCGAGACTACCCCCGGAGGCTCCCCGAAGGGCATTGAGAGGCTCAAGACCATCGTCTCGCCCCCTCGCGGGGGCGTCGACGTGATCGGCATAAGGCGCGTGCCCCCTCGAGGGGGCGTCGAGGTCGTCGGGACAAGGCCCGCGCCCCCTCGAGGGGGCGTCGACATCGTCGGCACTATCCCCTCGCCCCCTCGAGGGGACGTCGAGAACCTCGCGACAATCCTCGCGCCCCCCTCGAGGGCACCAAGACCGCTCGCGCCGCTCGATTTTCGACACCCGCCGGGCGCCCCCTTTGCGTAGGCGCCGGCCCATGCTCTCCCTTCGCGCGGCCCTGACCGCTCTTGCCCTGATCACGCTCACCCCCGCCGCCTAGAGCACCGAACAGGTTGAAATGCCCAGATTTCAACGCAAAGGCGCGGAGACGCAAAGGCGCAAAAATCGGATTTCTTTTTTTGCGTCCCTGCGCCTTTGCGCCTTTGCGTTGAAATCCGGCTCTTTTCGGTCCATTTCAACCCGGCGTGGCGCAGACCGCCGGGGCAGCGATGTTGATCGCTGGGCTGGTCGGGAAGAAGCAAGTACTGGTGCGCGACGATGTCGCCACAACCACCGTGCGGGTGACACCGTTGACGATGGGCTATGGCGGGATGGGCGTAGGGATCGGGATCGTCGGGACGATGTGAGCAGCGGTGAGGGTGGTGCCCCTCTCAGGGCACCACCGCTCTCCAGCGCTACGAGGCGCCGAGGATCCGGGCCGCCTCAACGTACGTGGCCGTGATCGCTTCATCGATCTTCGCCACGTCGGGCCCGCCGGCCTGGGCCATATCCGGCCGGCCGCCGCCGCGACCACCGACCACGGCGGCTACGACCTTGATCAAATCCCCGGCCTTGATCTTCTCGGTCGCCGACTTGGTGATCATCACCGTCAACTGGGCCTTCCCTTCCGCGACCGAGGCCACCAGCACCGCGGAGCTTTCGCCGAGCTTGTCGCGGAGCTTCTCGGCGAGCTCGCGGAGGGCGCCGGCGTTGGTGCCGTCGGCGACGCGGTAGGCGAGGACCTTGACGCCGTTGAGATCGCGGGCGCTGGCGAGCATGGCGTTGATGCCTCCGCCGGTGCCGGAGGCGCCGCCGGAGCCGGTGCCGCCGCCGCCTTCGAGGAGCTTGCGCTCGAGGCCTTCGACCTTCTTCTCGAGCTCGCGCTCGTGGGTGGTGAGCTTGGTGATCTTCTCGACGAGGTCGCCGCCCTGGGCCTTGGCGGCGACGCGGGCGCGGGCGATCTCGCTCTCGATTTCGCGGAGGTGCTCGAGGGCGTTGAGGCCCGTGGTGGCGAAGATGCGGCGGACGCCCGCGGCGATGCCGCCTTCGCTGACGATCTTGAAGAGGCCGATGTCGCCGAGGGCGCGGGCGTGGGTGCCGCCGCAGAGCTCCACGACTTCGCTGGTCATCGTCAGCATCCGGACGGTGTCGCCGTACTTCTCTTCGAAGATGGCCATGGCGCCGCGCTTCTTCGCTTCGGCCATCGGGAGGACCTCGGTGAGGACCGGGGCGTTGGTGAGGATCTTGGCGTTGGCGAGATCTTCGATGCGGGCGATCTCTTCGCGGGTGAGGGATTTGTTGTGGGTGAAGTCGAAGCGGAGCACGTCGGGGCCGACGCGCGAGCCCTTCTGCTGGGCCTGCTCGCCGAGGACTTGGCGGAGGGCCCAGTGGAGGACGTGGGTCGCCGAGTGGTTGCGGCGCGTGGCGGTGCGCGCGGCGTGATCGACGGCGAGGTGGATGGTCTCGCCGACGTTGATCGAGCCTTCCTTGACGACGCCTTCGTGGACGACGAGGCCGGAGTAGGGCTTCTGGGTGTCGGTGATCTCGAGCAGGAGGCCCTCGGCGCGGAGGACGCCGCTGTCGCCGACCTGGCCGCCGGACTCGCCGTAGAAGGGCGTGGAGGGGACGATGACTTCGACGACGTCGCCGACCTCGGCGCGATCGACGAGGGCGCGCTGCTTCTTCTCGCCTTCGCCGACGGTGATCTTGATGATCGCCGCGACGCGGCTCTCGCCCTCTTCGCGGTCGTAGCCGGTGAAGGACACGGGCGCGCCGAGCTTGGCGAGGGCCTCGTGGTAGGCCGGATCGACCTTGGCCTTGGCGTCGATCGGGCCAGAGACGGCCTCGGCGCTCTTGACGATCCGATCGGCGGCCTCGACGTCGACCTCGATGCCGTGCTCGCGGCCGATCACCGCGGTGAGGTCGAGGGGGAAGCCGTAGGTGCTGTAGAGATCGGCGGCCTGCGCCGCGGGCAGCGTCGTCTCGCCCGCGGTGCTCAGGGCCTCGATGCGCTCTTCGAGGATCTTCATCCCGCGCTTCAAGGTCTGGCGGAAGCGGATCTCTTCGTCCTCGGTGACGCGGGCGATCAGCTCGCGGCGGTCGCGGAGCTCGGGGTAGACGGCGCCCATCGAGTCGACGACCTGGAGCGCGACCTCGTGGAGGAAGGGGCGCTCGATCCCGAGGCGCTGGCCATGGTGAATCGCGCGGCGCATGACGCGGCGGAGGACGTACTCGCGCTTGCTGCGATCGGGCATGACGCCCTCGGCCATCAGGAAGGCGGTGGTGCGGGCGTGGTCGGCGATGACGCGCATCGAGACGTCGTCGCGGCCTTCGCCGGCCGTGTAGACCTTGCCGGAGATCTGCGCGGCGCGGTCGACGAGGACGCGGAGGAGATCGGTGTCGTAGTTCGAGGTCACGCCCTGGAGGACGGCGGTGATGCGCTCGAGGCCCATGCCGGTGTCGATGCTGGGCGCGGGGAGCGGGAGGGCCGCGGCGTCCTTCGAGGTGCGGTCGTACTGCATGAAGACCAGGTTCCAGATCTCGGTCCAGCCCGCGCCGTCGATGCGCGGCTCTTCGCCGAAGCGCGCGACGTCAGGCTCGTTGCCGTGGAAGAAATGGATCTCCGAGCAAGGGCCGCAGGGGCCGGTGTCGCCCATCGTCCAGAAGTTGTCAGCGAGGCCGAGGCGGATGATGCGGTCGTCGCCGAAGCCGGTGACCTTCTTCCAGATCTCCGCCGCTTCGTCGTCGGCCTGGAAGCCGCCTTCGCCGTTGTAAACGGTGATGCAGAGCCGATCCTGCGGGATTTCATAGACCTTCGTGAGCAGCTCCCACGCATGCGAGATTGCGTCGGCTTTAAAATAGTCGCCGAAGGAGAAGTTGCCGAGCATCTCGAAGAAGGTGTGGTGCCGCGCGGTGACGCCGACGTTCTCGAGGTCGTTGTGCTTGCCGCTGATGCGGATGCACTTCTGGCTCGAGGTGGCCCGCTTGTAGGCGCGCGCGTCCTTGCCCGTGAAGACGTCCTTGAAGGGGGCCATGCCCGCGTTCACAAACATCAGCGTCGGATCGTTCTGTGGGACGAGGGGAGCGCTCGGGACGATCTCGTGCCCACGGGCGGCGAAGAAATCGAGGAAGGTGCGGCGGATCAGGGCGCTTTGCGGGTTCTCGGAGGCTTTCGCGACGAGCGTAGTCATGGGTCGGTCGCTCTAGCACGATGGCCCGTGCGGAGGGAGACGCCGGAGGTTGACGGCCCTCGACAATGAGGCCCAAGATCCAGCGTTCGGCCGGGCTCGACTTTCGGGGCCGCCCCACCGAGGAGCGTGATGCGACGATTGCAGGCCTGGACGGCGAAGAAGAGCCCCCGCCGCGCTGTGGAGCTCGCGCTCGCGGGCGCGCTCGGCGTGGCCACCATGTGGGCTGCGGCCTCGTGCAGCTTCGGCCCCTTGCTCGATCCGGACAGCAGCGGCGGCAGCGGCGGCAGCACGGCGTTCTCGACGGGCACGAGCCACTCGGGGCCGAGCTCGGGCACCGCGAGCGGAGCCGACAGCGGGGTGAGCACCTGCGACATCGTCGACGACGTCTGCGACTCGATGGCCGGGGAAAATTGCGCGTGCTCCGACTGCGCGGGCACTGCGTTCTGCAACGTGGATCAGTGCGTCACCGACGGGGTCTGCGATCCGCTCGACGACTCCTGCATCTGCCCGGACTGCGACAACACGCACTACTGCGGCGATCCAGCGAAGAAGAACTGCACCAACGACGGGGTCTGCGACTCGTTCTACGAGGGCTGCGGCTGCACCGACTGCGCCGCGAAGCCGCACTGCGCGGGGCTGCTCACGACCTGCAAGGGCGGGCACCTCGATGGCATTTGCGGTGCCGCAGAGCCGTGCTCGTGCCCTGACTGCTTCGGCATGGCGCAGTGCGTCCCCTGTCAAGACCCCACGGTCTGCACGCTCGGCGACCCCTGCTCGTGCGCCGCCTGCAAGACCTCGGCGGTGTGTAGCGACTCGAGTAAATGCCTCAAAGACGGCGTGTGCGACATCCTCGACGAGGGGTGTGGTTGCGCGGACTGCTCGGCGACGCCCGCCTGCCTCGGCTCTGGCTCGAGCAGCTCAGGCAGCTCCGGAAGCGGACCCGGGAGCTCGAGTAGTGGCGGGCCCTGATTGATCGCTTCGGGTGGTCACGTGACAGAGTCCTGACCCGCGAATACCCCTGTCTCTCCGATCGCGTGCGACACTCGTGCATGCCGCATACGGTCGTTATCTCCGATATCCATCTCTGCGAGGTCGAGCGCACCAGCGGCCTGTGGATGCGCTACCGCCAGGCGGCCTTCTCCCCCGATCGCGAGCTCGCGGCGATGATCACCGAGCTCCGTCAGCAGGTGCGCGGGGAGCGGCTGACGTTCGTGCTCAACGGGGACGTGTTCGACTTCGACGCGCCGCGGGTGGTCGGCGACGAGAGCGTATTCCACGATCTGCCCCGCACCGCGGAGAACGCTGTGACGACGATGGGGGCGATCCTCGACGATCACCCGATCGTGGTCGACGCGCTGGGGCGGCTGCTCGCCGAGGGGTACACGGTGGTCTTCATCTCCGGCAACCACGACGTGCAGTTGACGTTGCCCGCGGTGCGCGCGCTGCTGACCGAGCGCCTGGTCGCGGCGGCCTCGGCCGGATCAGAAGAAGGCGACGAGGCGGTGAGGGCCCGCGTCGCCTACCGCGCCTGGTTCCACAAGACCGACGACGGGATCGTGATCGAGCACGGGAACCAGTACGACGCGTTCTGCAGCTACCGGTACCCGATGGCGCCGTTCGGCCGCGACGCGCGCGAGATCCAGCCGACGATGGGCTCGCTGGCGACGCGGAACCTGATCTCGCGGATGGGCTACTTCAACCCGCACGTGGACAGCTCGTTCATGCTCTCGATCTCGGGGTACGTGCTCCACTGGGCGAAGTACTACCTGTTCTCGCGGCGCTCGCTCGCGCTGGCCTGGGCCAAGGGGGCGGTGCGGACGCTGTTCGAGCTGCTCCGCGTGCGCGATCCGGGGACGCGGGTGCGGCGCCGCGAGAACATCACCACGGCCGCCAGGGAGACGGGCGTGCCTCTTGGGCGCGTGGCCCGCCACGCTCGCCTGGCGCAGGGGCCTGCCGAGGATCGCCTCGGCCTGGTGATCCGTGAGCTCTGGGTCGATCGCGCCGCGCTGCTCAGCGCCGTGGTGCTGGCGGGGCTGGTGTGGTTCCTGGTCGCGAGCGGCCCGATGCTCGCGGGCGTGGTGCTCGCGCCGATGCTCTTCGTCGGCTACGAGCTCTTCGTCCCGAAGACGCCGCTCGACGCTACCTGGCGCGCGGTGCAACGGGCGGCGCGCAAGGTCGCCGCCATCCACCGCGCCACGGCGGTGGTCTTCGGCCACACCCACCAGCCCGAGGGCGTGTGGAACGCCGGGGTGTTCCTCGGCAATACCGGATCCTGGTCGGCGGCCTTCAAGGATCTCGCGTGCACCCAGCCGCTCTTCGAGGCGCGGCCGGTGATCTGGCTGAAGAGCAACGCGGCGAAGCAGATCTCCGGCGGCCTCGCCACGTGGAAAGACGGCCGCTTCACCGAGCAAGGCGCAGCGGCGGCCTGATGGATCACCCGGGCGCGAAGGCCGCGCCTGTCCATTTCAGCTCGATCGGCTTGCCCGAGATCGGCAGCTCGACCTCGGTCGAGACGAGGCGCGGCGGCTTGCCCGCGCCGTCGGGCACGAGGGCGTCGACGCGCACCTTGGTCGCGCGCGCGGGGATCAGATCCGCCGGGCGACGGAGGCGCAAGACCACGTCCCCGTCGCTGACGCCGCCGCGATCGAGGCGGAGGCTGTAGAGCCCGACGCCCTCGGCCGCGACCTCGGGGCCGCGCTCTTCACGCGCTTCGCGGGGACCGCGAAAGAGCGTCGCGGTGATCGGCGCGGCGCCCGCGGGAGCGCGCAGGAGCACCACCGTGGCGCCCGCCGGGTAAGGCAGCTCGAGCGCGGCGCGCACGAGGCGATCGGCGTCGGCAGGCGCGACGCCGGGGCGGCTGCGGGCCTCGGCGAGGAGATCGTTAGCGAGGCGGCCGGCGAGGTCGCCGAGGCGTCCATCGCCCGAGCGGCCGCCGGTCTGGGCGACGCGCGCGAGCATGCGCTGGGCGATGTCGAGGCGGCCGGCGCCGGCATGCGCAAGCGCGAGGCGGAGGATGGCCGAGGGATCGTCGGGGACGAGCTCTTCGAGCACGGTGTAGGCGCGGGTCGCGTCGTCGAACCAGCCCTCGTTGCGGAGGCGATCGCCGAGGAAGGCGCGGGCCCAGGGATCTTCGGGCGCGCGCTCGGCGAGCTCGCCGAAGGCGCGGCGTGACTCTTCCTCCTCGCCGATGCGACGGAGCGCGGAGGCGCCGTCAGCGAGGAGGCCGGCGTCAGCGAAGGGATCGCGGCGGAAGCGGCGCACCTCTTCGGCGAGCTCTTGCTTCATCTCGAGGGACTCGAGCACGGCGAGGAGGCGGCGGCGCAGGCGCGCGTCGTGGGGCGCGATCGAGAGGAAGCGACGGACCACGGCGAGGCGGCCTTTGCCGTCGGTCGCGGCGTTGTACTGCTTCTTGAACGTGCCGGCCGGGTAGCGCTCGTCGCCGATCAGCGCGAGCTGGATCCGGTGGAGCTCGTCGGGGCTCTTGGCGCGGCGGACGGCCTCGCGCCGGAGGAGCGCGGCGGCGTCGGCGTCGCCCGCGAGCTCGAGCGAACGAGCCACGTTGACGCGCCACATGCCGTCGTCGTTGAAGAGCAGGATCAGCTCGAGGAGGGCGCGGCGATCGGTCCAGGTGGGGAGCTCGCAGCTCTGCTTGGCATCGAGGTAGACGGTGGGCGGCTGGCCGCGCTCGAGGCGCTCGCGCCAGACGCCGCGGCGGAGCGGCAGCGGCAGCGTCGAGGTGGGCGAGCACTTGCGGCCGCGCAGCGTCGAGCGCGGCGGCGGGAGGCTCATCTGCTGGCGGACCTCGACCTTGACCTTGAGGCCGCTGGCGGGGAACACGAGGCCTTCAATCACCACCTCGACGCAGCGATCAAGGGCGTCGTCATCGGCCCCGGCGCCGCCGCGGACCTTGACGTCGGCGGCGTGGCCGTCGCCGTCGAGGCTGAGGGCGACGTCGAGGTTGCCGCCGAGCTCGGGGCGGAGCGCGGCGCGGGAGTCGCGGCAGGCGCGGACCGAGGATCCGGCGTCGTCGACCACGCGGCGCGCGGCGGCGGCGACGGCGGCCTTGAAGGTGTCTTCTTTGTCGTCGTCGGCGGCGATCTCGGTCTCGTGCACCACGTTGGCGAGGGCGCCGAAGGTGCCCTTCGGGGTGGCGAACGAGGCCGAGAAGCTGGCCTCGCCGAAGGCGGCGAGGTCGAGGATGCGCGTGTCGAGCGAGGTGGGGACGTAGCCGTCGGAGGAGCCGACGAGCCACCCCGTCCACGGCGTCAACAGTCCGGTACGAAGGGCGACGTCGGTCGCCGCCTCACGGCCGCGGCCGCGCAGGGCGATCTCCTCGACGCGGGCGGCGGCCCAGCGGCGGGCGACATCGGGCTCGTTGACGGACTTCTCGGCGATGAGCGGGCGCTTCTCTTCGTGGGCGCCCTTCTCGTCGCGCCAGCGCAGCGTGATCTCCTTGGGGAGAGCGCCGCGGACGCGGCCCACGGCCGTCACCGTCTCACCGGCGACGATGGCGCGCGGGCCGCGCGGGTAGATGCGCTCGACCTCGGGGCCGAAGTCGATCTCCACGCCGGCGATGGTGGGCTGGAGGGCGTCGGCGATCAGGGCGATCGCGGTGCGGGCGGCGTCGCTGGAGTCGGCGATCTCGAGGAGCGGGCCGGAGCCGCGGACGAGGCCGGCGAGGGCGAAGCGGTTGACCAGCGGGCCGACGGCGACAGCGCCGAGGCGGGGCGCGCCGCCGGGGCGACGCGCGAGGCGAGCCTGGATCAAATCGACGCCGGCGTCGCCCATCGTGGGCCAGCCGTCGCCGATGTAGATGACCATCGCCGCGGGGGCGTCCTTCGGGAGCGCGTCGGCGCCCGCTTCGAGGGCGCGGCCAAGATCGCTGGCGCCGCCCGGGGAGAGCGTGTCGAGGCCGGTAGAGACGGCCTTGCGGCGCGCGGCGTCGACCGGGCCCATCGTCGCGGGACCGACAGCGTGGACCGTCTGATCGGCGGCGAGGACGACGGCGCGATCGTGGGCGCCGAGGCCTTGCATCACGGCCTCGACGAGGGCGCGCTCGGCCTCGAGCAGGGCGGGCTCGATGCTGGCGGAGACGTCGACGACGAGCGCGAGCGTGACGCCTTCGCCGCGCGCTTCGCCGGGCGACTCGGTGCGCACGATGACGGAGCCGCCGGCGTCGTCTTCGCCGGTCGGGGGCGCGGAGTAGATCCGCGCCGGGGACTTCCAGGGCTCGATCTCCACGTCGACGACGAGGTCCGCCGAGGGGCGGAAATCAGGGCGCCGCACCTCGATCGCCTGGCCGGTGACGGTGGCGCCGAGGCCGGAGGCCATCGAGATCGGGCTCGACGGCGAGGCGTCGACGCGCGCCGAGAACTCGCCCACGAGCGGCGGCGTCGCGTCGGAGACCATCGGGTAGCGGTACTGAACGATCAGGTTGGGCCCGCCGCCCTTGAGGCGCGGGGAGAGCCACTCGACGTAGTCGACGATCAGCGTCACCGTGGCGCCCGCGGCGATCGAGGGGACAGTGGCGCGGACCCAGCCTTCGCCGGCCCACTCGAGGACCTCGGAGGAGCCGAACGCGGCGACCTGCTTGCGCGCGGCGAGGGAGATCCGGCCTTCGTTGGTGGTCTCGCCGCGCATGGTCGCGAAGCGCGAGATGATCGCGCCGGGCGGGATCGCCATGCGGTAGTCGCCGACGACGGTGTCGCTGCCGGCGTTGAAGAACATGGTGCGCACCTCGGTCTCGGCGATCTCGCGCGTGACCTTGGCGCGGACGTCGTGGGCGCGGATGGTGAGCGGCGATCCGGCGGCGTCGGCGCCCGCGGTGGCGGCCCCGGCGGCGGGGCGTCCCCAGAGCTCGCCCACGGCGCGGCGAGGCGCGCCGCGCGCGGCCCAGGGCGTGGCCATGCCGAAGGTCCAGTCGTCGTAGCCGCGCTCGGGGGCGACGGTGACTTTGTCGCCGGTGAGGGTGGCCGTCTCGCCGGCGCGCACCGTCTGCTCGACGCCCGCGGCGCGCATGGTGAGCTCGGCCGTCGCGGCGTAGACCTTGGCGGGCTTGCCATCGAGCCGCTCGACGCCCGCGTTGGCGCCGCTGATGATCGCCGTGGCTCCGCCGAGATCGATCTCGGTGCGGGCGCCGAGCGCGCCTTGCACGAAGACGCGGCCCTTCTCGACCGAGAGGCCCTTGGCCCCGAGCGTGAGGCGCGTCCCGCGATCGATCACGAACGCAGTGCCGTCGTCGAGGCGGAGGCGCCCGCGCCCGTCGGCGTCGGTCTCGACCACGTCGCCCACGGCGAGGCGGCGGATCTTGCGGACGTCGACGCCCGACGCCGAGACGCCGGCGTGGACGGCCTGGAGATCGGCCACCGTCGGGACGAGCGGTCGACCAAGCGCCGCCGGCTGCTGCTGCCGGAGGAGCGCCACCGTGGCGATGACGACCAGGATCGACGCGACCACCGCAAAGATGGTGGGCGAGTGCGGCGAGCCTGCCGGCGGCGAGCCGCTGCTCCCGTGAAACGTAGGCTCACCCGGACCCCACTCGGCGACGTCGAAGCGATCACCGCGGCTTACGACCACTCTCATCTGCTCTCCGCTCACGGCTTCACCTCCCGCACTTCGGCGCCCGACAGAGAAAATCGGAGCGTGGGCGCGCTGTCGCGCGAGAACTTCACCGGGACCTTCACGATCTTCTCCCCTTGCTCGCCGCCTTCATCGAAGACCACGGTGAGCGTCGCGGTCGCCCCGAGGCGCGCCGCGTGCTCGATGTCCCCTGGATCGAGGCGGACCTCGACGAACGCACCGTCGCGCTTCGGCACCGAGACCTCGGCGACGCCGAGGGTGATGTCGCCGTCGGGCGCCGGCATCGGCGCGCCGAGGGCGTTGCTCCACAGCGTCGGGTGGAGCTCGGGGTGGGCCCACGTCAGCGCGACGCGGGTGCCACGCAGCACGGCGCTGGTGCCGTGATCGGCGGAGAGCACGCGGGCGAGGCGCGCCGCGAGGGCCTTGGCCTCTTCGGGCCGGTTGCCCTGGATCGCCGCGAGGCGCCCCCACGCGAGGTACGTCGCCGCGAAGGCGCGCGCGGTGCGAGCGGGGCTCTGCTCGGTGTCGGGGGCGCCGACTGCGCCGCCCTTCTCGGTCCATTTGACGGCCTCTTCGAGCTTGCCGAGGCCTTCGGCCGCTGCCGCGAGGAGGAGCGGCACGCCGGCGTCGTCGGGGGCGAGGCGCGCCAGCGTCTCGTACTGCCGCGCGGCGTCGGCGTACCAGCCGTGGGCGCGGAGGAGATCGCCGAGGCGTCGCCGCGCGATCGGATCGTCGGGAGAGAACTCGACGATCTCGCCGAAGGCGCGGCGCGCTTCGCTCTCGCCGTCGGCCTTCAGCTCCGGCGTCGCGGCGCGCGCGCCGAGGCGCAGGTAGAGCTCGCCCACCGCGGTGCGGACGCGCGCGTCGGCGTCGGGCCGGGCGCGGAGCTCGCGGGCGAGAGCGCGGGCGCCGCCGTCGTCACCGGCGTCTTCGAGCGCGTCGAGGAGCTTGAGGGCGAGCGCGAAATCGTCGGGCCACGCCAGCACCAAGGCGCGGAGCTTGGTCGCGCGATCGCCTGGTGATTTCGCGCCCTTCAGCAGCTTCTCGAGGACGCCGGGATCGATCGATTTCAAGCCCAGGGCGTCGTGGAGCTCGCGCGCCTCGGCCGGCGTCTTCACGCGCGCGACGATGCTGCGATAGAGCGGATCGGCCGCGCCGAGCTCGGAGAACATGGTCCGCCAGAGCGCGACCTTCCCCGGGATCCCGGGCATCGAATCGAGCAGGAGCGCGAGGAGCTTGCTGCGCTCGCGCCAGGTCGGCGCCTCGCACCCACCGAGGGCGCGCCGGTAGACGTTGGCCACGCCCGGCGCGTTGGCGACGACCCGCTGGAGCCGCTCTTGCCAGAGCTGGACCTTCTCTTCGAAGGGCAGGAACGCCGCGGTTCCGCAGCGGATCGCGAAGTGCGGTACGTCGCTGACGTCGACGATCACCCGCTGGCGGAAGGCCGTCGTCGGCCCGGCCGCGACGGACTTGTCGTTGGTCTCGTCCGGCTTCGGGCGGTGCGCGCCGCCGAGGCGACCGTTCCCCTCGCCGAAGCCCTGACCGATCGTGCCGATCGCGGCGAGGCCGGAGACTTCGTTGTTGCCGCCGAGATCTCCCGCGCCCCAGCCGTCGGTCGGCTTACCGTCGAATCCGCCTTCGGTATCCATCGTCTGCGGGCGGCCCAGCGTCGGGGGCTTGACGACAGCGCTCTCGCCGCCCTTCGAGGCGACGCGCTTCGTCGCGTCGAGCTGACGCAGCGCCGGGGCATCGATCGTCGACGTCGGAGAGGGCAGGAGCGCCATCGCGCTGGCCGCAGGGGCAGTCGCCTCTTGCGCCGGTGGAGAGATCGGAGCCGTGGAGGGCGCAGCAGCCGCGGCGACCGCAGCAGGCGCCGCGGAGCGCGTGGATCCGTTGAAGAACCCGGGAGACGAAGGCTCATCGCGCGGGCCCTGGACGCCGTAGCGGTTCCCGGTGCTCCTCGAGTTGGGGTTGCCCATCGAGCCCTCTTCGCCCTTGGCGCGCGTCCCGGTCCCGCCCTCCTTATTCCAGTTGCCCCTCGTGTCTTCCTCCCTGTCCTTGTCCTCTTCGGGGGCGACGGGCGCGCGGTATTTCGACGGCTGCCGCGTCCAGTTCTCGCGCTGCGCCGACCGCGACTGGGCGAGCTCGCTCAGCTCCTCCGGGCTCATCTCGCGGCGCGTCGGCACGTAGAGCGAGGTGTACGGAGTGATGATCCCGTGGCGCGATCCGAGGTCGACCATCGCGGCGCGGCCGGTGCCTTCGTCCATCATCTGCGCGAGGCGACCCTCGGCCCAGCGGTGGCGGAGATCGCCGTGATCGTCGATCCCGAGGACGGTGAGCGGCAGCTTCGATGAGCCACCGGCGCCCTCGATCGTCAGCGTCGTGGGGCGCGGTTGCCCGGTGAGGCGGCCGATCACGAGGAAGCTCTCACCTTCGACGATCGCGCCGAGATCCCGCGGGAAGACGCGCTCCACCGCCGGGCCGAGGTCGACCGTGGCGCCGAGGAGCGCGGGGCGATCCGCCGACTCGAGCAGGCGCAGCGCGGCGCGCGCGGCGGCGTTGGCGTCGCCGATCCGCTCGGCAAATGCGCCGCGGGCGAGGCCCTTGAGCATCGCCATGTCGGCGCCGTCGCCGACGCCAAGGCTGAAGACGCGCACCGGGCGCGGCAGCTTGGCGAGGCGGGCCTTCACGTCGACGAGGGCGAGCTCGCCGACCGTCGGCGCCCCGTCGCCGATATAGACGATCGCGCTGCGCCGCGCCGGATCGAGGGCGGCGGCGGCGGCGGCGAGCATCGCGCCGAGATCGGTGGCGCCCCCGCGCTCCACCGAGGCGAGGCGCGTGAGCACGTCGCGCCGCGCCGCTTCGTCGAGCACCGCCGGCTTGAGGACTCCCGGGAGGATCGGGCGGAGGCCCGCGTCGCCGGCCCACACGACGGCGTGATCGTCCTTGCCGACGTGCGCGAGCAGCGCCGCGGTGGCCGCGCGCGCGATCGAAAGCGAGGCCGGATCCGTGGCCGCCGAAGTGTCGATGATGATCGCGAGATCGAGGCCGCCGGGCTGCACCGGGACCGCGGCGCCGCGCACCGGGACGAGCACGTACTCGGCCTCGTCGCGCGCGCGCCGCAGCGCCTCGGGGCGCTCCGCCGGGAAGAGCGTCTCGGTGTCGACCGAGTGCGGCGCGGTGTACGCGCGCAGCTCCTTCGGCCCGTCGTCGAAGAGCTCCACCGCGAGGTCGGCGCGGGGAACGAGGTCGTGCTCGCGGACGACCAGCGACTCGCCTTCGCGCGTCCCCGCCATCCCGACGCGGACGTCCTTCGCGCCGGCGCGCGCGAGATTGATCGTCGCCGAGAGCTCCTCGATGTGGGGGAGCGAGGCCTCGGCCCCCTCCGCCGCCATCGGGTAAACGTAGAGACGGCGCTCGGATTTCGCCCCGCTGCGCCCGAGCCACTCGGCGTAGCGCACCACCACGCGCCGGGTCTCGCCGGGGCCGATCGGGTAGAGCCGCGCGCGGTAGACGCCGGGCGCGTCCCACTCGAGCAGCGCGGGATCCTCGGTCGAGCCCTGGTAGACGTTGGCCTGGTACTGCGCGGCGGCGGCGGCCTTCTCCTTCACGCGGCCCCAGACGACGACGCCGTCGCGGTCGACGCCGAAGCGGTGCAGGCTCGCGCCCTCGGGCGTGCGGAAGCGGTACACGCCCTCGACGACCTCGGAGCTCGGGTTGAAGAAGACCTCGTCGACCTCGGTGAGCGCGAAGTCCTGCTCGATGGTGACCTTGACGTCGAGGCGCTGGATCGCGAGGGGAAACCGCGGCGCGCCCTGCTCTCCTGCGCCCCGCGCGCCGACGGTGCCGACGCCGTAGGGCGAGGGCTCCGCGGCGCGATCCGTCGTCGCGAGGCCGCCGGTCCAGTCGTCCCAGGTCACCGCGGGCGTGGTCGTGCCCGCGACCTGCGCGCCCTTGCCCGTCACCACGAGGCGCTCGCCGGCGGCGGCGCGCGCGGTCCCGTCGGTGCGCACCTCGCCCGCGAGCACGTAGGCTTCGGTGGTGCCCTTCGCGGCGCTGACGTCGAGGCTGGCGCGCACGTGCGCGAGGTGGAGCGGGCCGTTCGGCGTGGTGATCTCGGCGGTGAGGCCCGCGGGCGTGTCGACGAAGAAGCGGCCCTCGGTGACGTCGATCCCGTCCGATCGCAGCGTGATCTGCGCGGGCCCATGGACGAGGAGCGTCGCGCCGCCGTCGCGACGCAGCCACGCGAGGCCTTCGGGCGCGACCTTGATCGCCTCGCCGTCGACGAGGCGTTCGCGCGGGTAGGGCGCGCGCTCGGCCTCGTTCGGCGGCGCGACCATGACGCCGCGGCGGATGGTGCGCAGCTCGGCCCAGGTCTGGGAGCGCGGGAGCACGGGACGCTCGGGCGCGCCGTTGCACGAGAGCGACGGCGCGACGACGGACGAGAGCGCAAGCACGGCGAAGGCCGCCCGCGCGCGGACGCTGGAGGAAGGCATGGTCGAAGAAACCTCCGCGGAGGGGACGCAAGAGGCGGGGGATCGATCTGGGCCCCCGGCGCGAAGCACTCTATCAGGACAGCCCGGTCTTCGGGGGGTTCCACGGGAACACGTCCGGCGCGGCGATGGCCGCCGGCCGGACGCTCCCTCGGCGTGGATCGCTACTTCTTTTTCGGGGCGGGCGCGGCGGGCTTCGGGGCAGGCGCGGGCGCGGGCGCGACGGGCGCCGCCGGCGCATCGGGCGGAGCCGCCACCTGCGTGGTGGCCGGCGGCTGCGTCAACACGCCCGGGTTCTTCGCCGAGCTCACGATGTTGAACTCGACGCGGCGGTTCTTCTGGCGACCGGTGGTCGACTTGTTGTCGGCGATCGGCTTGTCGGGCCCGTAGCCCTTGCCGCGGAGCCGCGTACCGTCGACGCCCTTGGTCTTCAGGTAGGTGACGACCGCGTCGACGCGCTTCTGCGAGAGGGCGCGGTTATCCGCCGCGACGCCCGCGCTGTCCGTGTGGCCGGCGACCTCGACGACGAAGATCTCCGGGTGGCCCTTCATCGCACCGGCGACGGCGTCGAGGACCGCGAAGCTCTTCGGGCCGTCGATCTTGTCCTTGCCTGTGGCGAACTCGACGCGCTCGAGGATCTTGATCGTCCCCTCGCCGACCTGGACCAGGCTCGGGCCCTTGTCGGGGCAGCCGTCTTCGTCCTCGAAGCCGTTGTAGTTCTCCGCCTTATCGGGGCACTTGTCCTTGTTGTCGGGGATGCCGTCCTTGTCGCGATCGGGCGTCTCGTCGGGGCAGCCGTCTTCATCCTTGAAGCCGTTGATCACCTCGGGCTGATCGATGCACTCATCCTGATCGTCGGGGATGCCGTCGTGATCGTTGTCCGGATCTGGGCAGCCGTCGGTGTCCTCGAAGCCGTCGGTGTCCTCGGCCTCCTTCGGGCACTTGTCGTCCCGATCGGGGATGCCGTCCTTGTCCGAGTCGAGGCAGCCGTAGTTGGCGCCGGGCCGGTTGATCACGCCCTTGCCGCCCTCGTCCGGGCACTTGTCTTCCCCGTCGGGGATGCCGTCCTTGTCGCGGTCGGCGATCTGATCCGGGCAACCGTCGTCGTCCTGGAAGCCGTTGACCGTCTCGGCCTGGTTCGGGCACTTGTCCTTGAGGTCCGGGATGCCGTCCTGATCGTTGTCCGGATCGGGGCAGCCGTCGTCGTCCTCGAAGCTGTCCTTGTCCTCGGGGATCGTCGGACACTTGTCGAGGTTGTCGGGGATCCCGTCGCCGTCCTGGTCCCCGACCTCGTGGGCGAAGGTGATCGTCGCGATCGCCCGCGCGTCGGGGACGCCGACGCCCTGGAGCACGCCCGCGCCGCCGCCGACGCGGAAGATCAGCGGCGAATCCAGGGGCTTGATCTCGAAGGCGCCGTCGATCTCGAGGGTGTTGGTCCCGTTCTTCGCCTGGAACTGCGTGCTCCCGTAGCCCTCGCCGAGGACGCGGAAGATCGGGCTGATGCGGAAGCCAACGCCCGCGCCGTAGCGGAAGTCGACCGGGCCGACGGTGGTGGTACCGAGCGTGGCCGGGGCGCGGAAGACGCCGCGGAGGTTGGCCCCGAACGCCCAGCGGCCCGACTCGCCGTCGAAGAGGGCGCGGAGCGCGCCGGTGACAGGCGATGAGTTGCCGAGGTAGGAGCCCTCGCCGCCCGTCGCGTTCCCGGTCGGGAAGCTGACGTCCGCGCCGACGCCGAGGACGTAGGGATCCTGCGCGCCGCCGAAGAGGCGCACCTTGGCCTCGAGCATCGTGTCGCCCATGCCGAACTTCTTCAGCCCGTCCTTGGCGCCGCGTCCGGTCTCGGCGTTGACGCCCTCTCCGTTGACGTAAGCGAGCGGGACGCGGAGGCCGATCTGGAGGCGCGGGATCGGCGAGACCGCCGCGAGCACGTTCCAGGTGAACATGTCCCCGATCACGGTCGTGTTGGTCGCCTGCGTGGCGTTCGCGTCCTTGCAGTTGGTCTTGGTCGCGCAGCTCACGACGACGAACGGGTTCTTCGCGTAGTCGAAGGCCAGACCTACAGACCAGCCCCAGTGGCCATCCATGCGGAGGCCCTCGACGCTGAGGAAGTTCTTGGTCCCGGGCGCCGGTTCAAACCGCTGCGTGGAAAACTGACCGTCCTGAGCTTTGGCGGTGGTCTGCGCGAGGGCGTTCGCTGACATCAGCGAGAGGCCCGCGGCGCTCAGGAGGGGGAGGTACAGCGCGCGTATCGTTCTCATCAATCCTCTTTCCGGCGGTCTTGTTTCCCACGATCGCTGCGATGAAACGCGGAGTTGCGGCGCACGTCCGGAGCTGCTCGTGTCCCGCAATCGCTCATCGTCGCCCGGATCGCGATCTTTCCACAAGAGTCACCCGCGTCCCTGCCCTCGGATCGTGGCGGAGAGCGTTGCGCCCGCTACGAAGGCGCCCCAAAGGCGAGCACGCTGCCGTCCCATGGCGCTGCTTGACCACACCGGCCGGGCGTGAGACATCGCCCCCTGCTCGCGGCCCCTTTTCGAAGGGGACCGACCGCGGCAATCCCCCTCGACGCGCGCCGGACGCGCGGGAAGAAACGACGCCGATGCGGATCCTGTCGCGGTTCTTGGCCAAGCTCAGTCGATCGAACGAGGTGCTCCCGGGAGCTCTCC
>Ga0209181_10003955_pt1 | contig 22396 bp, 16 predicted proteins | sample MAT05_FD_187208 | JGI IMG/M metagenome (GOLD analysis project Ga0209181, IMG submission 187208) | Freshwater microbial communities from Lake Fryxell liftoff mats and glacier meltwater in Antarctica - MAT-05 (SPAdes) (version 2) | ecosystem: Environmental > Aquatic > Freshwater > Ice > Liftoff...
AGAGTCTGGCGTCGATGGCGATCATTCCGCTGCAAATGAAAATGGTCTACCGCGTCGGCAAATCGCATGGGTTTGATCTCGACAAGGGGCATATCAAGGACTTTCTGGGCACGCTCGGTGTTGGGTTAACGTCGCAATATGTCGAACAATTTGGGCGCCGTCTGATCGGTGGCCTGCTTGGTAAGGTCGCCGGTGGGGTCGGTCGCATGGCGGGCAGTGCGGCCACCGGGTCGGCGTTTTCGTTCGCCACCACCTACGCGCTCGGCCACGTCGCCAAGCGCTATTACGCCAACGGCCGCACGCTGTCGACCGAGAGCTTGAAGCAGGCCTTCTCTGGCGTGTTGGGCGAGGCCAAACAATTGCAAACGCGCTACCTGCCGGAGATCCGGCAGAAAGCGCAGACTATTGATGTGGCGCAGGTGATGAGAGAAGTTGCCGGCTAAAAGTAGTGCGCTCGTGTTGTGGGTCGCAATTGATACACCTTATTGGCCATTGATCTGGCACAGCTTGCTGGTACTTGGCTTCACGCCGTGATTCCCGCGCAGGCGGGAATCTAAGTTGTCAGTATTTAGTGACGCCCAACTAAATTGGATTCCCGCCTGCGCGGGAATGACGGTTCTTTTACAGCGCGCGTCGGCTTCGTAAGCGGTGGATCGAATAAGTTACAAACAGAGTGAAGCACCACACTAGCAGGTTGTTGAACTTCGCAGTTCTAAATCCGTGTGAGCTCAACGCGAGCCATTTCCCCCTTTGGAAAGGGGGACTAACGGGGATTTGCAGTCGCTGTCGACACCCAAACGCCAAAAATCCCCCTCGATTCTCCTGTAAAAAGGGGTATATGAGACGTCGAAATCACATCTCAACCGAATCTCGTTAACTTCAACAAACTGCTAGCGCGTGACCACGGCCGCCGCCAGCGCCGCGCGGATTTTTGGCACCGCCGCCCGCGCGGCGGCAGCGCCCCTTGCAATGCACATCTTGCGGTAGTCCTGGCTGATGCCGGCGTAGTAGCCAAGGTCAGGGTGAATCAACACATCGGCAAATCCGGCTTCCTTGGCCACCATCGCCGCGCGCTTGCGATCGCGAACTTGCCACGCGGCTGGCGCATCGGCGGGTATGGCGGACACATACGCCGACACATCGACCGCGATGACAATTTGCGCCCCCAAGGTGCGGGCAGCCTTGATCGGGACCGGTGTTGCTTCATCGCCGTCAATGTACTCGACGCCGCGGATACGAACCGGCGAAAACTGCGCCGGTAGGGCGCTTGATGCGCGAACGGCGGCCGCCGTGTTGCCGACATTAAAGATGGTAAGTTGGTTGTCGCTGCGTCTGGCGGCGGTGACGGCGAGCTTCTTGCCCATCCCTTCGAGTGGACGACCGCTGGTAAGCTCGTCCACCCAACGATAAATGCCGTTCCCATCACCGGCTATTCCGGATGTTGAGATGCCGATGAATCGTGTCGGGTCGAGTTCGAGGGCGAGTTTTTCGATGTCGGCGGCTTTCATGCCGTTGGCGTGCAGCGCACCGAGCATCGCGCCGACACTCGCGCCCACGACAAGGTCGGCCTCGAACCCGTTTTCTTCGAGGACCTTCAGCACACCGATGTGGGCGAAACCGCGTGGACCGCCACCTCCCAACACCAGCGCCACGCGAGGGCGCTGATCCGGCGCATAGGCGGCGAATCGTGGCGCGTCGGCACCGTTGTATTCGGCGATGCCGCCGACGCAGCCGGCCAAGCCCATCAGGCTCACGACGCCGATGGCGCCGAAGATCATCATCCTTCGAGAAAGTCGCGTCGTTTTCTTGAACAGCGTGCGCATCGCAGATAATTACATGAAGAGCAGTCAAAAGAAGCGTAATCAGGATTATTCCATGCAAGACAATCTCAAATCGGCGGTTGATGTCGTCATCATTGGAGGCGGGCACAACGGACTCGTGTGCGCAGCTTACCTTGCCGCCAAGGGCAAGTCGGTGCGGGTACTGGAGCGCCGCTCGATTGTAGGCGGCGCAGCGGTCACCGAGGAATTCCACCCCGGCTTTCGCAATTCCACGGCGAGCTACACGGTCAGCCTCTTGAACCCCAAGATCATTCGCGATCTCAAACTGCACGATCACGGGCTGCGAATCGTCGAGCGGCCGTTTTCGAACTTCATGCCGCTGTCGGACCGTGAAGGTGAGTTTTTGAAAGTCGGCGGCGGGCTCGCCGCCACGCAAGCCGAGGTAGCCAAGTTCTGCGTCAAGGACGCCGCGGCGCTACCCGCTTATTACGCGATGCTTGATCGGGTCGCGTCGGTGTTGAAAGACATGTTGCTCGAAACACCACCCAATGTTGGCGGCGGTATTACCGATTTGTTGCAAGCGTGGAAGGTCGGCAAACGCTTCAAAGCGCTCGATATGTCGGCCCGCCGTGACGTGCTCGATTTGTTCACCAAGAGCGCCGGTGACGTGCTTGATCAGATTTTTGAATCTGCGCCCATCAAGGCCTGCTTTGGCTTCGACAGTGTGGTCGGTAATTTCGCCTCACCCTACACGCCCGGGTCGGCCTACGTCTTGTTGCACCACGTGTTCGGCGAGGTAAACGGCAAGCAGGGCATCTGGGGCCATGCGATTGGCGGCATGGGTGCGATCACCCAAGCGATGGCAGCCGAGGCAACCGCACGCGGGGTGGTAATTTCGGTCGATGCCGGCGTCAAGCGGGTGGTGGTGGAGGCGGGGCTTGCCGTCGGTGTTGAACTCGATTCCGGCGAGATCATCCGCGCGCGGCAGGTGGTCTCCAATCTGAATCCGAAGTTACTGTTTGGCCAGCTCGTTGCGGCGTCGGATGTGCCGGCAGAATTCACAAAGAGGATCGGCGCATTCAAATGCGGGTCAGGTACATTCCGCATGAATGTGGCGTTGTCGGCGTTGCCTACCTTCGGCTGCCTGCCGCAGCCCGGCCCGCATCTATCGTCGGGCATCATCATGGCGCCGTCCATGCACTACATGGAGCGCGCCTACTTCGATGCCAAGACCTCGGGTTGGTCGAAAGAGCCGATTGTTGAGATCCTCATTCCCTCGACGGTTGACGATTCGCTGGCGCCAGCCGGACAGCATGTCGCCAGTCTGTTTTGCCAGCATGTCGCCCCACAGTTGCCGGATGGTAAACACTGGGATGACCATCGCGAAACGGTGGCGGATCTGATGATCGATACCGTTACCAAGTTCGCGCCGAATTTTCGGGAAAGTGTGATCGCCCGGCAGATCCATTCGCCGCTTGATCTTGAGCGGAAATTTGGCCTCGTCGGCGGCGATATTTTCCACGGCGCGTTGTCGCTTGATCAGTTGTTTTCCGCGCGTCCGATTCTTGGCTTTGGCGACTACCGAACGCCGGTGGCGGGCCTCTATCAGTGCGGATCGGGGACGCACCCCGGGGGTGGCGTTACCGGCATTCCCGGCCACAACGCCGCACGTGAAATTTTGAAAGACGGGTAGCTCGATCCCGGATGACCCGCTCCGTCAGCTCGCATCCCGCGCAATGGCGGTAGCGACTTGCCGGCCGCTTGCGCATGGTTGCACCAGTAGCGCCGCCCAGTGTGACGTTGCGCACCTTCTCTCGACACTTCGACATTGGACCATCCCTCAATCGGGGGTTGCGCTTCGCCAAATCGCGCATTTACCGCTCATCGGCGGGAAATGACGTTTACAAGCCAGACGGACGGTACTAGTATCTGGAATGGTACTTTGCCTCCGGGCTCTCCTATGACAGTCGTTGGCGTCAGAACTATCCGGCGCTCGAAGCTTGCAAGGCGCGCAGTTTCGGAAATAGGGTGGGGGAGGCAAAAGACCGACAAGGGGGGCGCGTCACGACGCCCGGTTTATGCACAGCCGGTGAGATAAAAATGATAGCAACGATGCGCACATTCTCCAAGAATCGTCACCACGCAGGTTTCGTCGCCGCAGCGCTAGCTGTAATCGCGCTAGCCGCGTCGCCGGCGATGGCCAATCCCAAGCTATTTGAAGAGGCGAAGGCGCTTATCGCCGCGGCCAATCCCAAGCAAGCGTACATGCTGCTGATTGCCCAGCAGGACAAGTTGCTGGGTAACGTCGAGTTTGACTATTTGCTCGGCGTCGCCGCCCTCGATAGCGGCAAAGTGGATGAATCGATCATCGCCTTTGAGCGCGTGCTTGCGGTGCAGCCAAACAATGCCGGCGCGCAACTCGACTTGGCGCGCGCGTATTTCAACGCGGGTTCACTTGATCTGTCCGAAGGAACGTTCCGCAAGTTGAAGTCGCTTAATCCGCCGGCATCGGCGTTGGCGGCGATTGACAAATATCTCGCCGCGATCGCCGAGCGCAGGTTGGCAGCGCGCCGTATGCTAAGCGTTTGGGGCGAAATGACGTTGGGTTACGATTCCAACCTGACCGGCGTACCCAATGACTTCACCACCGCCATTCAGCAGGCGTTCAACTTTGTCGGCGTGCAGCCGACCGGTAACTCGATCAAGCGCAAAGCGCCCTATCTTGGTGCGGGCGTCGGGGCCGATCTGATCTTTCCGATTTCTCAGCGCTGGAATGGCTACGTTGGCGGCGACGTCCGCGGCCGTGGCTACCGTAGAGAGGGTGAGTTTAATTCCGGTAGCGCAGAAGTGCGCGCAAGTGCAATTTGGGAAAGCGGCAAACATTCGTTCCGGCTCAACTCGTCATTCAATGCGTTTTCCCAAGAAGGTGATGCGCCGGGCGAGCCAAAGCCGACCAACGACCGGCGCGCAGCCATCGGCGGCGGTGAATACCGTGTCGGACTTTCCAACGTAACGTATTTGAGTCTTGGCGCGCTCGCGGCGCAGACGCGTTTTCCAAAGAACAATATCGAGGATTTCAATTCGACGATCGCCAGTTTGTCGCTGCTCTCCACGTTTGCAGGCAAGAGTTCACCGCTTTTACAGATGACCGCTTTTGGGTCGCGCGACGAGGCGGTCCGCAAGCTTGCCGATGGCGTAACCGATAAATCGAAAAAAGTAACCGGCCTGCGCGGTTACGGGCAATTCAATGTCAACGAGAAAATGTCGGCGTTCAGTACACTCGGCTATTCGCAGCGGCGCGACGACAGCGCCTTCGCGCGGGCAACGACGGTCGAGTTTGGGCGCGACAAATTGGCTGACCTGAGCTTGGGCTTGAACTGGCGGTTCCAGCCAAGCTGCAATATGCGCGCGCAATGGTTCGCGTCCCGGAATAATTCCAATATTTCAATTTACGATTTCACGCGACACGAGGTCTCTTCGACCATTCGTTGTGAATTTCTGTAGGCCGGTATTAGAGGGGAATGAACATGATTCGATCGACAAAAACCCGCGTGGCAGAGCGCGCCGCCGCGGGAAAACCCAGCGCAGTACAACCCGCGACAGGCCAACCCAAACGACGCGGCCCGAAGCTGGGCCTGCCGGGCTGCCTGATTTTTTGTGGATTCGTTGGCGCAGCCGTGCCGCTATCGGCTCTTGCCGCCAGCGGCACCTTCACGTACGTTGCGGGCACCGTGTTTGTCGAGCGAAATGGCCAGCGGATCGTCGCGGCGAGAGGCGTCGAGGTAAATCCCGGTGACGTGATTATCGCCAGCGCAGATGGCATGGCGCAGCTGGCAATGATCGATCAGGCCAAGCTCTCGCTGCGTTCCAACTCTCAGTTGCGCATTGAAAGCTACCAACGCAAAGTCGGCGACCAAGACGGGGCGGTGTTGTCTCTGCTGCGCGGCACGTTGCGCTCCTTCACCGGCTTGTTGACCGCGTCCAACCGCGAGCGATACCAGATGAAGACCCGCGTCGCGACGGTCGGCATTCGCGGCTCGGGCAACATCATGTCGCACGAAGAAGAGGAAGGTAAACCGCCGGTCACCATCAATCACACCATCGAGGGCAGTCATCTGGTGTCGAGTCTGATTGGCAACTTCGCGCCGATCATCACCTTCCCGAACGACACCATCAAGGTCGAGCAAGGCAAACCGCCAGAGCGAATTCCGACTCCACCCTCGATTTTGGCGGCATCCAATACCATGGTGGGCAGCGAAGACGCTGGCAGTAGCAAACAGGCCGGCGCCGAGCCGTCGACGCTCACACTAGAAGAGATTGCGGCGGGCGGTGGAAGTGGCACCTCGGGCACGCCAACATTCGGCACCAACGTGATACCGCCGGTCTTGGTTGCGGTTGATCCGACTGGCTTGCGCGATATTGTCTTAGCCGGCGCGGGTGCCACTTACTCCGGCCAGGCCAACGCGTCGCGGCTGACCCTTGATGGCGCCAATTTGCGCGGTTTTAATTCCGTGCCGGGTGGCGCGGGCACGTCGGCTAGTGTGACCGGCGGTACCATCGCTGATGCACAGACGTTCAACATCGGCAACAACTCATCCATCACCATCGGTCGCTGGGTTTCGCCGAGCGACTTGAATTTGGTGGGATTGGGAAGGTTTAACGGCACGTTGGCCACCACCCATTTTGCTTACGGCGGATCCGGCTATCCTGCCTACTTGTCAGATGTGCTGACCGGCACGGTTGCCTACCAGCGCGTCGGTGCCACGTTGCCCACCAACGAGAGCAACACGACCGGCATCCTGACCTCTGCCGTGCTGAGCGTGAATTTCACGTCACGGTTGCTCAATGCGACCTTGGGTGTGGCCATGGCCGGCACGCCAAGTGCGCCAACCTACAACTTGCAGGCGGCCAACGTCCCGTTTTCCCTGAATAGTTTCTTTACCTTGACTGGCTACGGCTTGGCGATCACGCGGACCGTGAATGGGCAAACGTCGATCGCCAACGACCGGCTTAGCGGTTCGCTTGAAGGAAGCTTCGTCGGTGCGGCGCTGTCAGGGGTGATTCTCGGTTACGCATTCGGTGACATCAATACGGCGACCCGCCAGACGATCACCGGCGTGGTGGCGTTCCAAGGTCCGGCACAAAACACCAACGCGCCGTTTGTGCAAGGCCTGATCTCCGACCCGACCGCCTCGCTTAGCGAGTCGCAGTATTCGCGTGCTTACGCGACGATTAATCGGCCCGCTGAAGTGACCATTGACAGCAGCGGTCGCGCGACCGTATTCCGCGGGCCGTTCGCCCGCGGCGACGGCACTATCGCCGGCACCACCGCTTATGCGCTCGGCACCGCGCAAGTTCTCGATTCGGGAACCGACGCGACCACCGGCCTCTCGTGGGGACGCTGGTCGGGCGGCAGTGCCACCGTTGGCGGCGCCACGACGGGTCTGGCCGGCAGCAGCTTGCATTACATCTTCAGCGCGCCGCAAACCGGCCCGACGACGCTGCCGTTGACCGGTACTGCCGTCTATGAAGTCGCCGGCTCGACGCGTCCGACAAACACCACGGGCGGTGCCGGCACCATGAACGCGGCAACGCTGAATGCCAACTTCAGCGCGCGCACGGTCGACGCCACCGTCAACGTCACGATCGCCAACCAGACCTTGAACGCGTCGGCGACGGGCATGGCCATTTATCGAGACATGACCTTTGGCGCGAGCACCGGGCGCTCTCCGGGTGGCGGCTTACCGGCTCCCACCCAACTCAACATTTCATGTGTGCCAAGTTGTGGCGGCGCGGTTGGTAGTCTGGATGGATTTTTCTCCGGCCGTACCGGTCAGGGCGCCGCCGTACAGTACAACTTAACCGGCAACATCACCGGCGCGGTCGCGTTCCGGCGGCGTGGCGGCTAGACACCAGGCGAACCGGGGGTCTTGATGCCACGCGCGCTGTTGTGTTGGGAAAACGGTGAGGGTAGCGGCCACGTTGTGCCCTATCTCTCGCTCGTTGAGGCGCTGGTCGCGCGCGGCTGGCACGTTGCAGTAGCGGCAAAGAACACCGCCGAGGTCGGTGCGCGGGTGCACGCCAGCGGCGCCGAACTCATGCAAGCGCCGCTTTGCTTGAGCCTTTTTCCAGACCTCGATAGTCAGTCGTTTAGCACCACCGAGTTGTTGCTCCAGCACGGCTACGGGCACCAGCCAACGCTCAGTGGCATTGTGTCGTCATGGCTGGGCATGATGCGCTCGTGGCAGCCAGACCTCGTCATCGGTAGCGGCGCACCCGGCGCGCACCTCGTCGCGCAGTGCCTGGGCATTCCCGACGTTGCGATTGGCTCAGGATTCAACTGCTTCATTCCGGTCAACCCCGCCCCGCTGATGCGCGCCTGGCAGCCGGGCATCGAACAGCGGATTTCGCAGAGCGAGGACCGCGCCCTGCAGACCATTAACGCGGTGATGACAAAGCATGGTTTTGCTAAGCGTGCGTTCGCGATGGATGTGTTCCGAGACGTTCCGCAGCTGCTTTGTACGGTAGCCGAATTTGATCATTTCGTGGATTTTCGCGGTGAATCTGACTACCTTGGCATGCTGCCAGCGGCGTCTTCGCCCGCGCAAGCGACAGCGAATTCAAGCGGGTTGCCCGAGCAGGGTCACGACGACATTGCCGCGCACAGTCCTGCGGACAACCTTGAGGTTGACGTCTTCGTTTACCTTCGGCACACCGCCTTGAGCGAGGCGTTACTCGCGGCCTTGGCAAAGTCGGGCTTGAAGACGCTCGTTTACATGCCCGGTATCTCGCCAATGCAACGCTTGCAGTGGCGAGGCAAACACGGACCGGCGGTGTCGTTCGCTGATGCAGCGGTTGATATCCCGCAGGTCTTGGCGCAGGTGCGACTGGTGGTATCGAACGCCGGACACAACCTGACCCTGCAAACACTGCTTGCGGGCAAGCCGATGCTGTTACTGCCGGCGCATTGGGAACAAGGCGTCGTCGCGCAGCGCGCGGTGAAGCTTGGGGCAGCGATCGAAGCCGCGCCCGCTGTGCAGAATCCGAAGTTCAAACGCTGGATCGAAGCGCTCATTCAAGACGCCTCGTACCAACAGTCCGCGCAGCAGTTTGCGCACAAATATTCATCAATCAATCCGCGAGACTCGCTCGCGAAGTCGATTGAACTCTGCGAGCGAAGGGCGGGACATCCAGTGTCGCGCCCGCAAACTCGTGCACAACTTAGCGCCGTGAGGTAGTCCATCATGAATTCCATGACCAACAATGCATTTTTAACATCGCATCTGCCCCAGGCCAGTCAGCCCGACTCCACTTGGGCGGACGCTCTCAAGCGTCGCGTGCTGCTGCGTTCGGCCACGGCGATCATGAGCCTCGGGCTTTGCGCCAGCGCGCTCTCCATGTTGACGCCGGCGTCGGCACAGACCACGTTGGGGGGCAACGCCAAGAACGGCCTGTCAACTTGTAATTTCAACGACTACGGCGGCGCCTTATGGAACGACCCCGCTAGATGGGACTGTGGTCGTGTACCGGGTGTGGGCGACGTTGCTGTGATTGACGGTCTGACGGCGATTCTTGTCGCAGAAGTTCGTTCGGTCGGCGATGTCCAACTGAAGGGTTTGGCGTCGATTGAGGGCGCAACTGCGGCAACCTCAAGCCTCAATGTGGTTGATGCCGGTACTTCTGGTTTTTCGTGGGAAGATTCGGACAAAAAAATTATCAAGAACATCACGATCAAGTTCAACGCGACCACATCGCCGCTGAACGCGTCGTCAGCACGTTTTTTTGTCGACGGCGCAATCGTGGAGTTCAACGGGATTGAGGGCGCCACCGTTTCTAACATGACCATTAAAAACATAGGCAACGTGACCGCCAACGGCCCGGTAAAAGTCGTCAGCAATTCAGCAACTGTTCAGTTGGAAATTCAGGATACGAGCAAGTTTGTGATTTCTAGCACCGGCCAATGGTCGCCGGAATATGACGTGAGCATCGGCATTGGGCCGGCAGCGGTGTTTGAAGTTTCGGGCGTGCTTTCGCCGCTAGCTTACAACCTTGGCTTCGACAACGGTAGTTTGAGTCCAACGCAGTTCCTCATCAAACCCAGCGCCCGATTGAATGGCGATAACTCAACCATTTCTGGCAATGGCACTCTGCTGAACCGCGGTAAGATCTCAGGGGCATGGACCTTTAATGTCACGCTTCTTCACAATCAGGGTGTGCTCGACTCGTATCTGGAAAATGTTAATGTTGGGGGCGACTTCAAGCAGTCTGGCCCCGACGCCCAGATCCAAATCGAAATGCGGGACAACGTGGGCCTCCCGGAGTTTGGAAAGCTCTCTGTTGTCGGCAACGTCGACCTAGACTACGTGCCGACGATTCCCAAGATTGTGTTGACCGGAGGGTATGTCGGCGCTTTGCTGGAGACTTTCAACTTCATTGACGCCACCGGTGACATGATCGGGTCGGTCGACAATACCGTTACCAATGGAACAACGATTGAGTTCACCAGGGTCGGCCTCCTAGGCGCCTATATTCTGCAAGGCAAAGTGGTCGCTGCGGTCGCCGTCGCTCCCACCATCACCAGCGCCGCCCCAGCCAACGGCATCATCGGCAGCGCCTATAGCCACACCTTTACAGCCGCCGGCACCGCGCCGATCACGTGGAGCATCACCAGTGGCACGGCACCGACCGGCCTCGTCCTTAACGCCATCAGCGGCGTCCTCGCGGGCACGCCCACGGCCACCGGCACCTTCGTCGCAATCATCACCGCAACCAACGCTGGCGGCACCGGCACTCAAGGTGTGAGCATCACCGTCACGGCACAGCCGTTTGCCTACATCAGCAATCAAAGTAACAATAATGTCTCGGTGATTAACACGACCACCAACACGTTGGTGGCAACCGTGCCGGTGGGAGATAACCCGACGGGCGTTGCCGTCCATCCGGGTAGTGCCCGCGTTTACGTGGCGAATGAAAACAGCGCGACCGTCTCAGTGATTAACACGGCCACCAACACGGTGGTGGCCGTCGTGCCGGTGGGATCTTTCCCGCGCGGCGTCGCCGTCCTTCCCGACGGGTCCCGCGTTTACGTGGCGAATATCGTCGGCAATAACGTCTCGGTGATCAACACGGCCACCAACACGGTGGTGGCCGTCGTGCCGGTGGGATCTAGCCCGGCAGGCATCGCCGTCCATCCGGACGGGTCCCGCGTCTACGTGACTAATACCAGCAGCAATAGCGTCTCGGTGATCAACACGGCCACCAACACGGTGCTCGCCACCGTGTTGGTAGGATCTGAGCCGCACGGCGTCGCCGTCCATACGGACGGGTCCCGCGTCTACGTGACGAATCGGGCCGGCGGTAGCATCTCGGTGCTCAACACGGCCACCAACACGGTGCTCGCCACCGTGGGGGTGGGAACTACCCCAAACGGCGTCGCCGTCCATCCGGACGGTAGCGGCGTTTACGTGGCCAATACCGGCAGCGGTAACGTCTCGGTGATCAACACGGCCACCAACGCCGTGACCGCTACGGTGGGGGTGGGAAGTGCCCCATTTGGCGTCGCCGTCCATCCGGACGGGTCCCGCGTTTACGTGGCGAATAACGGCACCAATAACGTCTCGGTGATCAGTACGGCCAGCAACACGGTAGCGACCACGTTTGCGGTCGGCACTGGTCCGATTGCGTTTGGTGTTTTTATCGCTGCACTGTCTACCGGCACGGCCCCTACCATCACCAGTTCGCCGTCCTCTGGTCTGACTGGTGTTGGCTACGGCTTCGCCTTCACCGCCTCCGGCACCGCACCGATCACCTGGAGCATCGTTGGCGGTAGTTTGCCGCCCGGCTTGGTTCTCAACGGCGGCACGGGGGTGATCTCAGGCACGCCCACCACCGCCGGCAGCTTCACCTTCACCATCCGCGCCACCAACATCGCCGGCCAAGCCAACCTCGCCACGGGTATCGCTGTCACCGTGCCCGTCAGTTCCGTTATCAGCCTATCAACCAGCGAGCTGAACTTCGGCAACCAGAGCGTCGGCACCACCAGTGCCGAGCAGATCGTCACGGTCACCAACACTGGCAATGGTGCCTTTGAGGTCAACAGCGTGACCGGCGTCGGCGACTTTGGCTTTGCCAGCAATTGCGCCACCGTCGTGCCCGGCGCGGCGTGTAGCATCACGGTCACCTTCTCGCCGCTGTCGGCCGGCCGATTGCTTGGTCGCATTAGTGTCAACAGCAGCGCACAGGCGGGTAACAGCGGCATCAGCCTGTCGGGCACCGGCGTGGTCGTCCCCCGTCCCAACCTGATCATCAATCCGGGCAGCATAAACTTTGGTGACCAAGCGACCGGCTCAGCCTCGGCCCCGCAGATTGTATTCCTTAGCAACACCGGCCAACTGTCGCTAATCCTTGGTGACATCCGTCTTACCGGCACCAACAGCCCCGGCTTTAGCCTCACCAACCCACCGACGGCCGACAACCCGCGCAATCACCCGATGTGTAGCACAATCAACAACGTCGCCCCCGGGGCCAGCTGTGCGCTTGGCGTGGTGTTCGGCCCGACCACAATCGGTGCCAACCTCGCCAGCATTGTTGTCACGCATAACGCCACCCCGACCGGCGCGACCGGCGCTAGCAGCGTGGGCTTGCGCGGAAACGCCACGCCGCGCCGCGAGCCGATCATCCGTGTCTCCGCCGGGCTCAGCTTTGGCGAACAGATCGCCGACACCAGCAGCACTGCGCAAGGGGTGACGGTGACCAACGTCGGCACGGCCGACTTGACTATTGGCGGCTTCGGGGTTGAATCACGCAACACCAACACTGTGCCGATCGACTTTGCGGTGGCCCCACCTACCAGCGTGACCGGCAGCGGTTGTACGGCCGGTAGCCGACTGGTGCCCAACGCCAGTTGCGCACTCAGCGTAACCTTTTCGCCAACCTTGGCCAGCACGCTCGGTGACAAGTCTGCCGCACTGGTGATCGCCAGCAACGCGGTCAATGTCACCCCGAGCGACATCCGTGCGGCGTCCGTATCACTAATCGGCACAGCGATCGCCGCACCCAGCCCGGTCATACGGCTGTCGGCGACCAGTGTCGGCTTTGGCACGGTGATTTTCCCCGGCGGCTCGGCGAGCCGGCAGCTGACGCTGACCAATGTGGGTGCGCTGCCGTTGATCATCAGCGGCACCGGCATCACCACCAATCTCGGCGACTATCAACAGACCAACACCTGCAACCGGACCATTGAACCCACCCAGAGCTGTGTGGTGACGATCATCTTCACCCCGCAGGCGTTCAGCGCCAGGGATGCCACGTTGACGATTCTGAGCAATGCGCCGAGCTCACCGAACCGGCTGTCGCTGACGGGCAATGGCTGCGCGTTGATCCCGCCAACGGCCAGACGCTTCTTTATTGGCACAAGCTGCGGCAACTAGGCCGCTACGAGCGCGAGACAAACGACACTCAAACGCGCGATTGAACTCCCCTATCGAAGAGCATTTTCAGCCATTTATGTCTGAATACGCCCGTCGATAGGGGAGTTTTCTTTTTGGTCGCGTGTTATGTGGGCGTGTTTGCGGTGAGGAACGCGCGCAGCGCGCCTATCGTTTCCGCCACACCTTCTTCGTGGGGAAGGTGACCCAAGCTCGGATACGACACCAGCTTGGCGTTTTTCATCACGCGCAGATAGTCCTGTGAATTGGCGAATGGAATCATGCCGTCTTTCTCGCCCCACATCAGCAACGTCGGTGCGGTAATCGATTGCAGGTACGGCTCCGGCGGCACGAGGATCGATTGCGTCATGCGCGCCATCATCGCGCCGCGCACGCCGGTGGCCAGCATCATGTCGCGATAGCGTTCGATGAAGGGCGGCGTCATGAACTTGGGATCGCCGTAAGCGGGCTGCATGCTCATGCGCACCATGAACGACGGCATTGAGTCGCGCATCAGTCCCATCACCGCCGGCACTTCCGGCGGCTTGCCATATTCGAAGCCGGGACTGGCAAAGCCATCGGGCGAAATCAGCACCAGCTTGTCGACGCGCGTTGGCTGCGCGGCGGTAAATTTCCAAGCGATGCGTCCGCCGATGGAGTTGCCGACAATTACCGCCTTGGCAATACCAAGTTTGTCCATCAGCGCGGCAAGCACGGCAATACTTCGTTCATCGGCGTGGTCGCCAGTCGGGTCGGGCCCGGTCAGGCCAATGCCGGGCCGGTCGATGCGAATCACTCGCAGGCTACCAGCCGGTGAAGTCGCCCACGGCTCCCGTGTGTGAAGGCTGGCGCCGAATCCATGCAGAAAAATCACCGCTGGTGCGTTCTTTGGTCCGTCGTCGCGCACGTGCAAGCGAACGCCCGCAACCTCGACAAAATCGGTCGGGCTGCGCAAGTAGGTTGGCGCCAGCTCTGTTTCTGACTCATCACCCGCGTACCGCCAAACAGCCAAACCAATCAGCACAACCACCGCAATCGCGGTCACGATCATCCAACGTGACTCAACAGTACTTTCGACGGAGTTACAGCGGAGTTACAGCGGAGTGACAGCGGAGCTAATAAGGTAGCGCGACGTCCGGCTTGGCACTTTGCAGCACGCGGCGGAAGTCTTCTTTGATGCGCGTGAGCCCGGCTTCGGTCTCGGCTTCGAAGCGCAGTACGACGACCGGTGTTGTGTTCGAAGCGCGCGCCAGACCAAAGCCGTCGGCGTACTCGACACGAATGCCGTCAATGGTGATGATCTCGAGGGCATCGGTAAACGTAGCCGTGGCTTTCAGTTTGTCGATAAGCGCGTGCGGTTCGCCCTCGGCGAGTTTCCAGTTGAGTTCCGGCGTCGACAATGCGTCCGGCAGGGCCTTGAGTTGTGCGCCCGCGTCGGCATCGCGGCTGACGATTTCGAGCAATCGCGCGCCGCAATACAGCGCATCGTCGAAGCCGTACCAACGCTCTTTGATGAAAATGTGTCCGCTCATCTCGCCGGAAATGGGTGAGTCGACCTCCTTCATCTTCAGCTTGATGAGCGAGTGGCCGGTCATCCACATCAGCGGTACGCCGCCGTGCTGGCGAATCCACGGTGCCAGGTGGCGCGTGCACTTCACGTCAAAAATAACCGTGCCGCCCGGTTCGCGTGACAGCACGTCGGCGGCGAACAGCATGAGCTGCCGATCCGGAAAGATGATTTCGCCATCCTTGGTGACCACGCCGAGTCGATCGCCGTCGCCGTCGAACGCAATGCCGATTTCAGCGTCGGTTTCTTGCAGCACACGGATGACGTCTTGCAAGTTTTCCGGCTTCGATGGATCGGGGTGGTGGTTCGGGAAGCTGCCATCGACCTCGCAGTAGAGCGGCATCACGTCGCAACCGAGCGCCTCAAACAGCCGCACCGCCACCACGCCCGCCGCGCCATTGCCGCAGTCCATGACGATCTTCATTTTGCGTTTGAGTTTGACGTCACTGACAATGCGATCCACATACGCGTCGTTGATGTTGTGGACGCGATAACTGCCCGGTGTGGCTGCCACGGTGAATTCATTTGCTTGGATGCCGCGCAGCAATGATTGGATTGCGTCGAGCGCCAATGTCTCGCCTTCGATCACCATCTTGATGCCGTTGTATTCAGGCGGGTTGTGCGATCCGGTCACCATCACGCCCGACCGCGCGCCGAGTTCGATGGCCGCGAAGTAGACCATCGGCGTCGCCACCATGCCGATGTCGATGACATTGATACCGGTTGACTGCATGCCGCGCGCGAGCGCCGCTGAGAGCGACGGTCCGGATAGGCGGCCATCGCGACCGATCACGATTTGGCTGCCGCCACGCTTGAGCGCTTCCGAGCCGAGCGCCCTGCCGATCAGTTCAACAATCTCCGGCGTGAGGGATTTGCCGACGATGCCGCGGATGTCGTAGGCCTTGAAGATTTCTGTGGCGATATTAATCATGATTGCTCAGATGATGGGTGGGGGCGGGGCGGTCGCGCAGCGTGCGGGTGAAAACATCAGTTTAGCGGTGAACGTGGTTCGAGGCCAAAGCGAGCAGCTTCAATCTGCGTGCTCAAAAAACCGAAACACGCGCTCTGCCATCCAGCGGCTGGTGCCCGGAAAGCGACCACCGACAAAACCAACGTGCCCGCCGTGCTCCGGAAAATCCAGCCGCACATGGCGAGACACCTGTGCGGCAGAAGGCAGCGCCGCAGCAGGCAGGAACGGGTCGTTCTTCGCGTTCAACACCAGCGTCGGGATTGCGACGTTGTGCAGCCCCGGCTTCGATGACGCGCGCGTCCAGTAATCGGCGGTATCGCGAAAGCCGTGCAAGGGCGCGGTAACTTCGTTGTCGAACGCGCGCAGTGACGTTGCCGCGCGCAACACATCTTTGCGGAACATGCCCGGATGAATTGCGAGTTTGGCCAGCGCGTTCTTCTTCATGGTGCGCAGAAAATTGTGTGAGTACAGACGGCTGAATCCGCGCTCGAGTGCTTCGCCGGCAGCCGTCAAATCGAGCGGGGCAGATACTGCGGCGGCGGCGGTGACGATCGGCAAAACATCTGTGCCAGCATCGCCATACCACTTTAAGCTGGCATTCCCGCCAAGTGAAATGCCGACGACATACAACGGCTGATTTGGTGCTTCTTGTTTAACGCGCTTGAGAATCCATTCGATCTCGGCAGCATCGCCCGAGTGATAGGCACGTGGCAGCCGGTTCATTTCGCCGCTACAACCGCGAAAGTGCGGCACCAGCCCGCGCCAGCCACGCTGCTCGGCCTCGCGCATCAAATTGAGCGCGTAGCCACCCTGCGAGCCTCCTTCGAGACCATGAAACACGACCAGCATCGGACGATCGAGGTGGTTGGCGGTTGAGACAATGCGATCGATGTCGATGAAGTCACCATCGGGCTTGCCGTGCGGTGTTGTGTCCCAGCGCTCGCGTTGGTAATTGATCTGCGGGTGGCTCGCGAACAACGAGGGGTAGACCGTTTGCGCGTGCGCAGCAACGCTCGTGTTTGAGTTGCCGCCAAGCCACCACGGAGCGCGGTAGGGTTCCATGGCGGCGGGCCTCACCAGTTGGTCTTGTAATCGATGCTGGCACGTCCGTCGGGAGACGTGCGACCGAAACTACCCAGCGCCTGCGCCAACCATATGGGGCTACCCGGTAGCGCGGCGGCATAGCCCTTGTATTGGAATTCGCGCGTGTTGCCGAGCGCGATATGTCCGCCGCCGGTCAGCGCCAGCAGTCCGGATGACTTTTCAATTTGGTAGTTCACGCGCTGGCCTTCAAACACCATGTGTCCGCCGTAGCTGCCGAGTGGCACGGCAATCGGCAGGCCGGCGATCGACTGTACGCGCACATTGGTCGCCGCAAAATCAAGCCGTCCCGCCATCGCATGCGGCGCCATGTAGTCAATTTTTAACGGCGTGCTGCTGGAAAGAATCTGAACCTCGCCGCCCGGTTTGAACACTGAGAAATTCTGATGAAGGCGACCAAGCGCTTCCATTGCCGCCTTGAGATCGGCGTTGCGCGCCTGCACGCTGAGCAAGCCCGCTTCCACGCGTGCCTTGCCATTTAATGCGCGACCAGTTGCGACAACATCGGCTCCCAGCCGCAGTCGCAGCAAACTGGTCGGGGCAAACGACCAGGTGAACGGAATATCAACGCGCTCACCGGTTGCGACGCTGATCTGCTTGCCGGCCGCGGCGATTTGCATCGTCGCCGCGCCAGACCAGATGGTGCCGTTGATGCCGGTCAGTTGCGCGCCCGGCGCGAGCCGCTTGTTTAACGTCGACTCAAGCATCTTCGCTGGAACGAAAGCGATCAGGGCGATGGCAAGTGCGGCGGCACCGGTGAGTGCAACAGTTCGCGTTTTCATCGCGCGTCAGCAAAAATGACGTCGCCGGAGACGGTGGCGGGGGTGGGTGTGGGGGTGGGGGTGGAAGGTGCCGCGCCAACGGCCCGCGTCAAGGATGCCGACACAACGCGAAGCCGAAAGCGCGAACCGGTCTGTTCGAGCCGCTCCACCAGACTCGCGTACGGCATTTGCTTGACCGCGATGCGAAAGAGTGTGCTGGCCGGCTGTTCGGTGCCCTTGGTGTTGGTCGCCAGCGAGACACTCGCCTGCGAGCCGAACAGCGCCTGCAACTGCGCAACATCGGCGGTTGCCAATGACGCGGTTGCCGCCACCGGTGCCAATGTTCGCAACCGCTGAACCTCACTGGCTTGTGTTTGCATTTGTCGAAGTTGGGATTGCAAGCCGGTCATGCCAGTAATGCGCCCCCGGTCTTTGTCACGGCTGGTCTGTATCGGTTGGTAGACCAGCGCCCAAATCAGTCCTGCTGCCAGCAACACGGACGCGACACTGATGACGCGTTGTCCAGCCGGGGAGAGCGTCTGCCAGCGCGGCGCGATCGTTGAGGCAATCGTGTCGGATACATTCGCTGTCACCGCGCGCGGTACTGCCAGTAATCGATCGAGAAGCGCGTTCATGGCGTCTGCCTGCCCAGCGTCAGGCTGGTGGCGTCGGCGGAGGCGGTGACGCGGGCAAGCGCAGACCGTCCGGCCGACGATTGCAGCGCCGCCGCCGCGTTGGGTGTCAGCGTGACGACCAGTTGGCCCTCATCAAACTCGATGCCGCGAATTTCAGTCGCCACGTCTGAGGTGAGCGTGGCGGCGAGTGCGAGCTGCTCGATCAACGGCTCAGCTGCAACACCGCGTTCGCGCTGTAATTGCGCAAGGTTACGAGACATCTGCAACAGCGGATCGACGACGGCTGTGGCCTCGGGGAAGCTCTGACGAAATAGGGCGCGCATCTGCGTATCGATGGACGATCGCTGATTGGACAGCCGCCACGCGTCGAGCCCGAGGAACAGCAAGTGAAGCGCGAGCATGGTTGCGCCAATCAGCAGCGCCGGGCGGAATGCAGTGCGCCATGACGACGCGCCGCTGACAGGTTTAAAGGTGCCGGTAAGCAGATTCGATCGCGCCAATTGATTGGCCGAGACGATACTGCTTTGGAATAACTCATCAGCCGTCACGGCAAGCTCGATCCCCGCCGCGCTTTGCTCACCAAGTGCCCGCTGCCAATGCTGGCGATCAATTCGCGCGGCCATATCAGCAGGCGCGACGATGTTGATGCGCATTGGCAGCGCGCGGGAATCAGCCGCCGCCGCTGCTTCGTTAAGTGCCAATGTCAGCGCGAAGGGTGGTGTCGACAGGTCTGCGTCTTGCTGATCAATACCATAGGCGAGTCCATCCGCCCGGACGGCATAGCCTGAGCGCGCATTCAGATGCACCAGCCATTCGCCGCCACCCACCCGGTGCAATGCGGTTTCCGGCACCGCTAGTTGAACGTTGATGTCGTGGCGGGTGAGCCAAAGCAGTGCAGCGGCCAACCAATTGCGGTCAATGGCGGCAACAACATAATGGTTTGCGCCGACACTCGATGGTCCGAGTACCACCGCGTGCACCGTCGCCGGATCGATGGTGAGCTTGTCTTCAATCGCGAAGTTGAGCAACTGCTCGCGCTTTTGCGTCGAAACCGGCGGCAGGATGGCGTCGATAAAGGCGATCCGTGAAACGGGAACGACGGCGACCGTGCTGTCGGCGGTCGGGACATTCGACAGCGGTGATTCACCGCCCGACACGCTGGTGCCGCCGGAAGCCGGCAGCAACCACTTGACGTGATCCGGCGCACTAACGCCCGGACTCGCGCCGTGACCCGCCGGGGTTACGACGTCGACCTCAAACTGGTCGCGATCTGGAACAAAAATATAGCGTGGCATGCTGGGACACTATCCGTTTTCTTTGACCCAAATTATAGCGGGCCATGCGAGGTTGCCCCCACCGGCGGGCGCGGTTTGCAGTTGTAGCAGCGCAGCCTGACGGATCTGCGAATGCTTTCCACTAATGGCGAGTGTGGCTTCAAAGTAGCGGCTTTTGGTATCCAAGTAGGCATCTACGATCGCGGCCGGCAATTGCTTGCCGCGCTCGCGAATATCTGCAGTATTGGTAAACGGCATTTCCCTGAGCCGGATGGTCTCGGTCAACACCTCGGCACCGACCTCGGGGAACAAGGCCGACAGGATTTCCATCGACGTGGTGTTGATGTTGATGCGTGTTCGTTCCCCGTTTGCTGTGGGCAGCGCGGCAATGAACGGCGCAAGCGTGCGTAAGACACCGTCGTCAACACCTTTGACGCGCAGCAACTCCTCGACGCTGAGCAACGGTCGGTTGGCGGCACCATAGTTGCCGGCACTTGGAGAACCACCTGCCGCCTGTGACCAGTAGTAGCTGTTTTCAGCGCCATTGGTGCCGCTGACATCGTCGTCGCGATCAACCCAGTCGACAATGGTATTGGCGAGTCCGGCGTCGAGCTTGAGGATGGTGAGGAGGCGCGTAAAGACTTCAACATCGGCGCTGCGGCGTTTGCCGTTGCCATCAACCAGATTATTGATGTTGAATTTTGCCTGCGCGTCGCGCAACAGGCCGGTGGCGACCGCCGTGTCGATCGGGCGCGCCACCAGACCCTGTGCCCACGGTTGCGTCAGCGCGATGTAACCACTGTTCTTCTGCTGCACCAGCAATGCGCTGCGCGCCCATTCGAGCGTGGTGGTTGCGTGCAGACCAAGCTGGGCGCGCTCTGAGGCGCGCTCAATACGGGTCAGTGCTTCAGATTGCTGTGCGAGCAGATAACTGGCAATGGTCGCCGCAAGCATGACCACCAACAATGCGGTGATGATCGCAACACCGCGCTGGCGGCGCGGCGGGGTCGTATGGGTGCGCTTAAGCATTGGGCAGATCCCCTTTGCGTAAATCCCGCAGCGCGAACACACGCACCATTGAGCCCCCGTTTTCAATGCTCAGCGTGAGTTCGAGCGCAGCCGGTAGCGCAGTCGAGGTCGCGGCCGGCGTGGTGCCGTCACGCGCAGGCCAGTCAGCGCGCCAGTTGCCGCGCTGATCAAGCACCCGCCAGCGCCACTCGCGAACGTTTCGCAGCGCCGTGTAGACGGCCGGCTGCGACCTCGGGGCCGCATCGAGCCCATCCCAAATCAGTAGTTCGAGCTTGCCTTCGTTAAGGCGATAGGCAATGCGTTGCGGTGCGGCGCTAGTGCCCGCAGCACCGGCAAAGCCTGTGCGACTAAACACCAGCAGCGGATCGATCGACGAGACGGCAGCCGACAGTACCTTCAGTGCGGGCTCATTGACCCCATCGGCGTTGCGGACGTCGCGCGGCAGCATCGCGCCCAGATCGGCCTCCAGACGGGTAAAGAACAATGCTTGATCGCGCAGGGTGGCGGATTGCTGACCAAGGCGTTCACGCGACTCCAAGATGCTGGAAAGTACGCGGTAGCTGATCACGCTCAGCACGGCGAACACGACCAGCGCAACCAGCACTTCCACGAGCGTGAAGGCCTGCTGGCGAGCGCGCCGCCGGTCAATCGTGCGGCACATATCGGCACGTGTCATGGCGCGGCCCCGCTCTTGGTGCTCGACGATGGCACATCCGCGTTTCTCGACAGATAGACGGTGAGGACAGCAAGTTTGCGGGTATCGGCGTCGCCTCTGGTCACCGCGATCTCAGTTTTGCGAAATGCCGTGTTGGGCGTTTCGCTTGAGGTGGCGGTCCATTGAAAGGCGATGCCGCCCATCTCAGCGCCACCGTTCTCGACACCGGTAGACGGAAACACGCGGCGGGCGGTGAGTTCCGCGGCGCGATTTTGTGCCACCCACGTTGCATAGGCGCGCAGCCTTGCCTCTTCCGCGCTGAGCGTGGCCATTGACGTTGCGCGCATCGCTGCCGCCAGCGCGATCGACAGGATGGCGAGCGCGATCAACACCTCGATCAATGTGAAGCCGGCTGGGATTGTTTGGTGTCTGCGCATATTCCCGGCAACCTGGCGAGCTAGCGACGGAAGCTGACGTTACCGAGCGCATCACCATCGATGAAGCGTTGATAGTCATCGGAGAAAACGCGCAACGAAAACGGCGCGCCCACGCCGGTTGGCAAAAACGTTACGACCTGCTCGCGGTTGCCAGCGGTTGCCGATGGTGCCGGGCCGCCGCCAGCTTGCGTGGAGAGTTCGACGCGAACGCCGTCGCGCCAAGCGCGCGTACGCAATGAGTCAGACCCGGCAGCTCGCCAAGCCGGTTCTACGCTGTTCGGATCGCGTTCGAGAAACTCAATGCCGGATGAAGTCAGTCGCATGGCGATCGGATAGCCGGAGAACACGGCTTGGTCACGTGTTTTCTCTACCAACGATAGCGTACGTTCGGCTTCCTGCCGGACGCGCTCTTCGCTGCTGACGAACAAGTTGGACACCGCAATCGATAGCGCGATACCGATGATCACCACCACCACCATGATCTCGACCAGCGTGAAGCCGCGAGACCACAAGGGTCGTTCTCGAAACCGCAAAAACTTGTCATTGCCGCGAACGCGGGAATCCATAACCCGTTTGCTGATCGTGACATACGCCGCATGGTTTCCCGATTTCGCGGGAACGATAGCGGTTTTTAGCAGGTCGCAAAAGTGAAACTCGCCAATTGGCGGGTGTTTTTGGCTACTTTTGCTCCGAAACGCGCGTGGATTCACGGGTTTGTTCATAGGGAACTTCTAAAAAACCCTGTCATACCGGCAAAGGC
>Ga0209181_10003959_pt1 | contig 22388 bp, 16 predicted proteins | sample MAT05_FD_187208 | JGI IMG/M metagenome (GOLD analysis project Ga0209181, IMG submission 187208) | Freshwater microbial communities from Lake Fryxell liftoff mats and glacier meltwater in Antarctica - MAT-05 (SPAdes) (version 2) | ecosystem: Environmental > Aquatic > Freshwater > Ice > Liftoff...
ACGGCGATGAACGGATGCGGTTCTGTGACCTCGACTCAAACGGTGGTCATCGTGACTGCGCCGACGGCCAATTTTACAGCCAACAACACCGTGGGTTGCGCACCTATGACGGTGCAATTCACCAGCACTTCGTCGGCCAACACGACCGGCTGGGCCTGGCAATTCCCGGGTGGCAACCCGGCCACCTCCACTGCGCAAAATCCCACCGTGACGTACGCTGCTGCGGGTACGTATTCCGTGACCCTGACCGCCAGCAATGCAGCAGGCAGCAACACACAAACCAAGTCAGGTTTTGTTACGGTCAACTCAACGCCGACCGCCGCGTTTACGGCTTCGGTCAACGGCGCAACCGCCACGTTTTCAAATACTTCGACCAATGCCGTTTCATATAGTTGGAATTTTGGCGACAGCCAGACCAGCACGACCGCCAGTCCTTCGCATATCTACGCCACAGATGGCACTTACACCGTCACGCTGACGGCGATGAACGGATGCGGTTCTGTGACCTCGACTCAAACGGTGGTCATCGTGACTGCGCCGACGGCCAATTTTACAGCCAACAACACCGTGGGTTGCGCACCTATGACGGTGCAATTCACCAGCATTTCGTCGGCCAACACGACCGGCTGGGCCTGGCAGTTCCCCGGCGGCAACCCGGCCACCTCCACTGCGCAAAATCCCACCGTGACGTACGCTGCTGCGGGTACGTATTCCGTGACCCTGACCGCCAGCAATGCAGCAGGCAGCAATACACAAACCAAGTCAGGTTTTGTTACGGTCAACCCAACGCCAACCGCCGCGTTTACGGCTTCGGTCAACGGCGCAACCGCCACGTTTTCAAATACTTCGACCAATACCTTGTCATATAGTTGGAATTTTGGCGACAGCCAGACCAGCACGACCGCCAGTCCTTCGCATACCTATGCCACTGGTGGCACTTACACCGTCACGCTGACGGCGACGAATGCTTGTGGGACGGCCACTTCCACCCAGGAAGTATTGGTGGGGCCGGGGTTGCTGGCAAACTTTTCAGTTTCGGGGACAGTAGGTTGTGTGCCGCTGACGGTGCAGCTCATGGATGAATCAGTGGGCGCTACGGGTTGGTTGTGGACGTTTCCGGGCGGCAATCCCGCGACTTCGACTGCACAAAATCCAATGGTGACCTATTCCACACCGGGTCATTACAACGTGACCCTGGAAATAAGCAACCTGATTTTTGGCACCAAAATAAAGACGGTGGACAGCCTGATAGAAGTACGCCCGCTGCCCAACGCAGCATTCAGTGTACAGGACCTGGGAGGTAGTATGTACAAGTTTAACAACACTTCAACCCATGCCGACAGCTATGTGTGGGATTTTCCGGGCGGTACCCCGGCCACCTCGACCGAAACAAGTCCGACAGTATCCTATGCTACACCCGGCATTTTTACGGTCACACTTTCTGCGCTCAACAACTGCGGGGCAAGCATCCTGCAAGACATGGTGACCATCACCAGCGGTACGGATGCTCCGGTCTGGGCTGCAGGGCTGCGGATATTCCCGAATCCTGCCCACGATATCGTTTACATACAAATGACGGATGTCCCGGGCACAGGGGTGGAGGTTGCGCTGTTCGATCCGACAGGGCGTTTGCTGCGCCAGGAATCCGGCAAATTTGGAGGAGGTATGATTTCGCAACCTTTTGATTTGAGCGACCTGCCACCCGGGTTGTACGCCCTGCGCATCCAAATGGGCGAGCAGTCGGCGATGCGGTGGGTGGTGCGGCAAAAATGACCATTTGCCCTACTTTTGACCATCAACTTTTTTACATCATGCGACATCTCTTCTCTTTGATTACCGCCATCACCTTGTGCCTGCTTTTTTCTCTTCCCAATTTCGCGCAAAACAGCTTCCAGATTATCGGCGAAGTGGGCTCGAACGACCGTGCCAACAAACTCATCCGCACCGCTAATGGCGATTTCGTGATGGCGGGCAGGGTAAGCAACGATGCAGTGTTATACCGTTTCGACTGTTCGGGCCAAAAACTGGACTCGCTGCGCTGGGATTTGGGAGCATCTTCGTCATTCGAAGAATTTTTTGACGTGCTGGAATTACCCAATGGAGATTTTCTTGCAGTGGGCACTGCCAACATTTTGCTCCAGTACAACAGCGGGTTGGCCGTGCATGTGAATGCCAACCTTCAAGTCGTGTCTGCCGATACGATGGATGTATTTGGAAAAGACGCCGCTTTGCTCCAACTCGCCCGCTCCTCCAACGGGATCGTGTATGTAGGTGGCACGGTGGCGGGCCAAAGCATCAATTTCAGCGACGGCTTCTGTGCGGTTTTTAATCCAAATTCTCTGACAATCACAGATAGCATTACAGTCTTTAACTATGGTCTCGACTATCCTCATTCCCTTGTTGTGACGAATGACGGCGATTTGTTGATGAGTGGTATGGCTCCGATAGGCAACATTTTTGATGTGGAAGCCATGATCACCAACCGCAGTTTTGTGCGAAAATTCAGTACCAAAGGTGCTATGCGATGGGAGCATGTCGAGAACAGCGGGGTATTTAAAAATAAATTCGGACGCGCTTATTTCAGGAACGCGCTCGAAAACCCGGCGACGGGCAATATCCTGGTAACGGGCAATATTTTTACCGGCGATACGACCCAGAACAACATCCTGGATCTGCGCTACGTCCTGCTATCTCCCAGCGGTGCCTTGCTCGATGATACGGTGACGGTGATACCCGGCAGCCAGAATCTTTATCAGTGTATTCAAATCCAAGCGCAAGGGGATCCCTTTTTGGCGGTAGGCGACAGTACGGGGAATGCGCCTGCCATTCAGGATATTGCGCCATTGTCGAGCGTTTTTACAGAGATTAGCAACCAACTGTACATCTTCTACACGTCCATCAACCGGGGTGTGTCGGCCTCCATCCGCAGCATCGTGAATGTACCGACGGAACGGCTTGCCTACGTGGGCAGTTTTTACAATGCCGATGAGGATATTTTTGCGCTGTTCCCTTCGCTCGAAGTGCTGCTGACGATCAACGGAGCCACGGCTACGGTCACTCAACCGCTCGGCCCGGACTATACCTATCAATGGTACAACATTGGCGGCCCTATACTGGGCGCGACGGGTATAAGTTATACGGCGCCGGTCAACGGCCCCCATGCCGTACAAGTAACCGATCCGCAGGGATGTACGGGTTTTGTCATTATCACGCTCATGGCACCCCTGCAAGCGAGCGTTGAAATCACCCAAACCATCCTTTGTCATGGCGACAAGACCGGCGAGATAGACGTGACGCCGCTCGGCGGTGTTCCTCCCCATCTGTACCAACTAAACGGGAGCCCGCTGCAAACCAGCAACACCTTCTCCGGATTGGCTGCGGGTACTTACACGGTAAAAGTGGTAGACAGCCAGAACGATGTGTTTACGACAGCACCCGTCACCCTGACCGAGCCGACAGCGTTGACGGCTACCGCTGCTTTAGCCCAAAATACGGTGACTGCTACTGCTTCAGGCGGCGTGCCACCCTGGAAGTACAGCCTCAACAATGGTCCGCAGCAAAATAGCAACACTTTCCCGGGTCTCCTGCCGGGCGATTATACGGTGACGGTGAAGGATGCCAACGGGTGTACGGCCGTCTCCAATACGATCAAAATCGTCTCTCCGACTGTGGAGCCGAAGGAAGTTTGGGGGCTTTTGGTCACGCCTAACCCGAGTAGCGGAGTGTTCAGGTTGACCGCTTCCAGAGCACCCATTGGTTCGCTGCGCGCCAACTTGTACGATCCGGCAGGTCGGCTGCTGAAAAATTTTTCGTGGGAAACACCTGCCGGAAAAATGAACGTGGACCTGGACCTGACAGGCTTCCCGCAAGGAACCTATTTACTGCGACTGACTGACGGGGTGCACACGGGGATGGTAGTGTTGAGTGTAGTGCGGGAGTAATTTACGAAAGTCATGTACCTGCCTACAAGATTAAACTCAGACAGGATGGACAGGATTTTACAGGATTTACTAAAAAGATGTAAATCCTGTAAATCCTGCCCATCCTGTCAAAAAATTTATTTCCTGAAACGACCTTACAAAGAATTTTCGAAACCAATCGACAAGGGCTGTAATAATTTCCAAAAGGGAATTCAAGCAATACGCCTACGATTGTGTCCAGACCAAAACCTTCTATTTCACGGATGCTGATATACGGAAAAAAGGCGCTCGAATCATGAAAATACATGTATTTATTCAAATGATACACCATCGAATCGGATTTGGAAGCGCAGCTGTAAATAATGCCGGGGCTGTTTAACCAAGCCGAAAAAGGGTCTGCGATCTGGGCAAATAAGTCGGGTGTGAAATAGGCATTTTCCCGGCAATGTGCCGGGTCGAAAGCAGTTCGGTCCCAATAGATGGTGACAGGTTGGTGAATGGCTCGGATCAGGAAAATAAAATCGCCACCAAGCGTACACCACTGAGCATTAGCAGCCGTCTCTGTACTTGATAGAAATCTTTTATATAGATTAGCGTCGTCATTGCCCCATGGAGTATACATCACTTGATGAACCACTCGTACTTCAAAAACACTGTCGAAGGGTGTATTGAGCAGTATTTGATGGAAATAGGCAGTATCATAAGAGACAATACTTGAATCGTAGCCGATAACAACAGAATCCCGATTGCCTACTGCATCCTTAAAACGGATAGTAGTTTCAAACATGGGAGGCGGGGATTGAGCGTAAAGGCAAATAGGCAAAACCAGTGCAAAAAGCAGTAAAAAATATGCAGATCTCTTCATAGGTACCTATAGTTTGATGAAGTAACTTTGATAGATTTTCTGTGCGCTTTGCACCGTCAGAGCGTAGTTGCCCATGGTCAGGCTGCCTACATTGAGGCTCAATGAGTTGTTTCCTGATGTTGCGGAGTAATTCGAAAGGATTGTTGTAATGTTGCTGTTGAGGAGGTTTACACTGTACTTGTAAAATACACGTTGACTTCACTGCCGCTGTTCACATGATATCCTGTTCCGATATTCAGCCAACTGCTCGCCGTTTTACAGTGCATATACACACCATTGAGGACATAACGGATGGGTAAACAGGCCGGCGGGGCATTCAGGTGCCATTGGTCAGGATTATTGGCCAGTGTAATGTTGCACTGTTCAATGAAATTTTCTACCCAGCCATAAGCCTCAAGTTGAGTGGTTTGAGGGAGATGCTGTACATCACTGGCGCAATCATTGTCCACAAAAACGTGCGCATTCACGTTGATGTAGATCGGAGTACAATCCTCAAAAATGTCAGCACCCGTAAGTGGCGAGAAGCAATCGGCTGGGTTTTCAGGATACCCACTTTGAGTAGTGTCGGGCACAAAGCCGCAAGTAGCTTGTCCCATGGTTGTATTAAAAACGCTGCAAGCGATTAGACCTACAGTTAAAGTCCATTGAATAATGGACTTCATTTTGCTAAACATTGCTTTAAACTGGTAAGAGGAAAGTGATTGAATCATTGGAAAAATGTTTGAAGTGAAAATGACCGGGTGAATAGAGTGGGTTTTGAGCAATATGCCAAATTACTTTTTTGTTAACCCTGTAAAACCTTAATCACCGCTCAATCCTGAAAATCTGAATCCCTTCTACTGTCCGCTCAAACCATTTCACTGACGCCTGCGTCTTATCGCCAGTCTGCGTGTCGCATTTGAAAAAGGTGTAGTACAGTTGGAGGCAGTAGCCGACGCGTTGCAGCAGTTTGGAGAGCGATTTGCCGTTGGGAACAGCATTCGGAAAAGCATGGCGCGCATCGAGCCAGGCATAATATGCATCGTCGTGGGTTTCAACGACATCCAAAACTGAGGTATCACTCGTATATGGTTCGAGGAAGTGTCGGGCCAGCAACCCGTGGTGCTTGGACCAGTCGCGGGGACGGCTTCGGTCTTCGGCATATTTGAAGGTATCGTGTACCAGGGCGATGAGCCGAAGTTGCACACGTTCGTGCTTCGAAAGACTTGGAACACCGTCAATATTGTCGAGCACTTCACGGATGTGTAGCGCCACCTGGCCTTCCGGATGACCGAAACGGGGCTCGCCCCATAGCAATCCGTGGCGGAATTCCGGTGCCCAAAGCAGGTGCCGTTCCAGATCCGTTTCGGGGCGGAAGAGCGACTCAAGGGCAGCAGGATTGTCAGGCAGGCGCTTCATTCAGAGCGTTTGTCGGACAAAAGTAGTAGTTGGTCGGTCAATATCCGCAAGTGTGAACAATCGGATGGTTTTGGCTTGTTTTAGAGTAGTTTTTACGATGTAAATGAGGAGTTGGCAGGTTGGTTAAGGCTCTGTTAAAATGCCGGATATTGACAGCAAAACAACCGCTCCATCGTTTTAAAACAGCTTTTACAACGAAATTTAGTAAAATTCAACCTTCTAACATCGCTCATCATGAACAAAATCTGGTCAACTTTTCTTGCAGGCGCTGTGGGCGGTTTAGTAACGCTGGGCGCTGGGAAACTCCTTGAAAAACCTGCGCCGTCGGATATTTCGAATACCAATCCGGTCGCTCGTCAAGTTGCTTATGGTGGAGGAGGTGCTCCGTTCGACTTTAAAAAAGCAGCGGACCTGTCAATGCCTGCTGTCGTACACATTAAAGCATCAGAGAGCCGTCAGGCGGCCGTGCAGCGCCTGCGCGAACAGCGGTATTCTGATCCCTTCAGTTTCTTTTTCGGTCAGGGGCAATACGAGATGCAACCGCGCAGCGGTACAGGTTCGGGGGTCATTTATTCTTCGGACGGTTATATTCTGACGAATAACCACGTTGTGGAATTTGCAGATGAATTCGATATCACCCTACACGATGGACGAGAATTCAAAGCTCGTATGGTTGGGCGCGATCAAGATACGGATATGGCAGTGATCAAAATTGACGCAACAGGTTTGCCGACCATCCAACTGACCAATTCAGATGATGTGCAGGTAGGTGAGTGGGCTTTGGCTGTCGGCAATCCGTTCGATCTCACTTCCACGGTAACAGCAGGCATCGTAAGTGCCAAAGGCCGCAACATCAATATCATTAAAGGAAAAGCACCCATCGAATCGTTTATTCAAACCGATGCCGCTGTTAACCCTGGAAATTCGGGCGGTGCATTGGTGGATGTAAATGGCAAACTGATGGGCATTAATTCGGCCATCGCTACGCCGACAGGCGTGTTTGCCGGCTATGCTTTTGCGATTCCCTCCAATCTGGCACGCCGTATTGCCGATGATTTGATCAAATACGGTGTTTTTAAGCGCGGATTTTTAGGGGTGAATATGGCTACTATGGATACTGAAGTTGCCCAAATCTTAAAAATTCCTTTTATTCATGGCGTGGTGGTCGAAAATGTGGTACCCAATGGATCGGCATCAAAGGCTGGAATTGAAAGACTTGACGTGATCACGAAGATTAATGGCAAAAATGTGACAACAGCATCAGAACTGCGCGAGTATATCGGCGTTTCTAAATCAGGTGAAACCATTACGGTGACCTTGGTGCGGGATGGGAAAGAGAAAGAACTTCCTGTCAAATTAGTGCCTGATAGTAGCAATTGAGGTTGTTTTTAGGAAGTAATTTTTTTAAAAGTAATTTTAAAAGTAATTTTAAAAGTAATTTTAAAAGTAATTTTAAAAGTAATTTTAAAAGTAATTTTAAAAGTAATTTTTTTGTAATTATACAGCCGGGGTACAGAGCGAATCTCCATTGATTTCCGACCTCGGAGAGGTCGCACATTGGTAGTATTGCGATTAGTACACGGAGTTTTCGACCTCGGAGAGGTCGCACATGGTTAGTTTTCACCAAAGTAAAGCAAATGTGCGACCTCTCCGAGGTCGAAAATCATGGGTTGACGGGGTTTTCTACCAATATTTGACCTCTCCGAGGTCAAATTCAATAGAGAGGTATGCGTGAACCCGGCTGTATAGTTACCTAAAAAGTAATTTTAAAAGTAATTTTTTGAAGGAGTAATTTGAAAAGTAATTTTTTGAGTAATTTTCTGTTTCTAAGTTAGACGCACGTTTCTGAAAAAATTTCTGCCTCTGTGGTGGAATCGAAAATAAAAGTTGGTTTTTCGTTTTGTTTTGATGTGTCTGCTCTGCGCAATGCAGGGCAGACTTTTTTTTGCTCGCTTGGTAAGTGGGATGTTCTCAGCATGCTGCCGGCAGTGCTGGAACTACTAACTCCGGAAATCTTGCCCTGCAATTTCCAGTCGCCACCCGGCGCTCTCCACCATAAACCGGATTAGGTCCAGCATTTTAGCCGCCTGGTCGCGGGCGGCTGGCAAGAGGGTGCTTTTTTGCGCCTGATCCCGAATCAGGTCTTTTGCGCGCTGATTGATCCGGTTATAGTCATCCGGAGTGAACGACGCAAACAATCCCTCGCTGATATCATAATAGTCCAGGGTATGGTCAATGCTCAGAATTTGAGGTTCGGGCAGCGCATTCATTCGGATGACCTTGGTCTGTGGATCGGCTTCCAGGTGAAGATTGTTGAGATCGTATCCGGCAGATACCGTGGCCCGCACCCGAACCAGCACTTTTTTGTCCCACAGCATCGAAAAATAACCCTGATACTCGCTGTAATTGTATACTTCCGAGAATTGTCCTTCCACTGTGATGAGTTTGGTGACGGCCTGGATTTTTTCCAGCAATACAGAAGAATCTTCTACCGGCCTGGAACGGTTAAAGTATTGGTAACTCAGCCAACCGCCCAGGGCGAACACCAGCAGCAGCGTGAAGAGTTGAGAGAGCGATTTCATCGTTGGATGTTTTAGATTTGATATCGAAGGTATTTGATCGTTTTGCCCGCCGCCAGATGCTTCCCTTCGTAGAGCGTTTGAATACTCAATTCGGGCATGGGCAAATCTCCGGCATAAATGTCCAGATTGCTGTAAACCAATGTGCCGTGCGGATCATCGGCAATCGTGTTGATCGTGAATTGCACCAGGTTCGGGTCGTCATGTTTGAGGTGTACCAGGCCGCCGGGCTGAAGGATACGGCGATATCGTTCGTGAAAATTCAGCGAGGTGAGCCGCCGGTTTTCTTTGCTGGGACGCGGAAAGGGATCGCAAAACGTGATCCAGATCTCGGCGACTTCTCCCGGTTCGAAAAAATGTTCGATGACCTCAATGCGGGTACGGAGGAAGGCCACATTGGCCAGTCCTTCGTCCAGCGCTTGTTTGGCGCCCGCGTGAAGCCGGTTGCCCTTCACGTCTACCCCGATGAAATTGCGCTCAGGAAACTGCCTCGCCAGGCCAATGGTGTATTCTCCACCGCCACAAGCCAATTCGAGCGTGATCGGGTGTTCATTTTTGAAATGCTGCTCGTTCCATCGTCCGCGCATCCTTACAGGCTCCATGCCCATGCCCACCAACACAGGTTCCTGCACATTATAACATTCATAAACATTTGAAAATGTCAGTACTTCTGCAAATTTTCGGAGCTTGTTCTTCCTTCCCATTGTTGTTGTTGTTCGTTATCAGTTGCCGGTTCTTGGTTCTTCGTACGGATAACCAAGAACGGCCAACCAAGAACTGATCTAAATTTTTTCATTGTGATCCACCAGCTCCATCAATGACCGAAATACGGCGTATTTCCCATCGTATCGCTCGCGGTGCTGATTTTGTAATGCGGGTGCAAACTCATTCTGGTAACGAACCAGGTGTGCCATGTCTTTCACCAGGTACTGCACCGTGAAAATTTCCGAATCAGTGTGTTCATGCCCGACCAACCGGCACATCCGGTAAGAGAGAAACATCCCGGTAGACATCACATCGGGGATATGCGAGGTGCGCATCCAGCGTTCCCAGTCCTGATACACGTCGAGGTCAATGGTGACGGTTACGTTATAGAGAAGCATAGTTGGTTGTTGGTTGCTGGTTCTTGGTTCTTGGTTATCAGGTTAGTGTTGTCCCAAGAACTGGTAACTAAGAACTAAGAACTAAGAACAAAGAACCCAAAACCAGGAACCAACAGCAAGTTTCGGCAAAAATGGCAAACTGTATCATTTTTTAGCGCGTCAAAGCCAAAATATATTATTCTTGTTGCCCGTTCCGACCATACCGATTTTTAAAACCTGCCACCATGCGCTTGAAACAACTGCTACTTGCATGTTCCTTTATTTTTACCCTGGTTTTCAATCCATTAGACCTGTATGCCACCCACAATCGCGCAGGCGAAATACATATCAGACAGATTGATGCACTGACCATTGAGGCCACTATTATTACCTGGACGAAGACGACCAGCGTACCTGCCGACCGCGATACACTGAATATTTGCTGGGGCGATGGCAAATGCCAGGCGGTGAAGCGCTCCAATGGCAACGGACAGGAACTGCCGGGCAATATCAAATATAACATCTATATTGCTACGCACCGGTATACCGGCCTTTCTACCTACCGCATTTCCATGACGGACCCCAACCGGAATGCGGGCATTGTGAATGTAAACGCGCCTGCTTCGGAGAATGTGCCGTTCCATATCGAGACGATTTATACGTTTCAGGACGAAAAATTCAACGGCAAGAACACCACACCTTACCTGCTCCAACCTCCGATTGACAACGCTTGTATCGGGCAACCCTTCAAGCACAACCCGAATGCCTTCGATCCCGACGGCGATAGCCTGGCATATCACCTCATCGTGCCGCTACAAAGCCTCGCCAACCCGGTTCCCCAATATAAATACCCCTACGAAATCCTGCCGGGCCCTGACAACCGACTTCAACTGGATGAACGAACGGGCGACCTGATTTGGGATACGCCCAAAGCCCCCGGCGAGTACAACCTGGCCTTTATCATCGTGTCGTGGCGCAAAGGTGTTCCGATTGACACAACCATCCGGGATATGCAGATTTTTGTGGAAAAATGCCAGAATCGTCCCCCTAAAGTAGACACAGAAGATAAATTTTGTATTGTCGCGGGCAAAACGCTGGAATTTAAAGTGACCGCCACGGACCCGGATTCTGCCAATCTGGTGAAACTTACTGCCCTCGGCAGCCCGCTCAACAGCCCCTACAGTCCTGCCAAATTCGACGTGCCGAATAATTTTCAAGTGCCTCCTGTTGTGGGCACTTTCCGCTGGGAGACCGCCTGCGAACACATCTCCAATCAACCTTACTCGGTGGTGTTCAAGGCAGTGGACTCCCTCAAGAACAATGCACAACTGGCCGACCTGAAATCTGTATCTATCAAAGTTGTTGGCCCGGCGCCTGAAGACGTGCAGGCAACCGCTAAACTCGGCGAGGTAGACATCAGTTGGGCGAAACCTTACTCCTGCGAAGGGGCGGCGGAAAACTATTTCTACGGCTTCTCTGTCTGGCGCCGCGAAGGCAGCAATCCATTTGTAGTGGATACCTGCGCCCCCGGTTTGGCAGGTCAGGGCTATACACAGCTTGTACTCGTGACCAAGTTGCAAAAAGACGGCCGCTACTATTTTAAAGACAACAAAGTAGAGCGTGGGCGCACCTATTGCTACCGGATTTTGGCAAAATTTGCCCGGATATCCGCAGGTGGATATCCTTACAATGTCGTGGAAAGCCTGGCATCGGAAGAAGTGTGCGTGCAGTTGCCGCGCGATTTGCCGCTGATCACCAATGTCTCGGTAGAAGCCACAGATGTCGCCAACGGCAAAATTGAGGTGCGCTGGTCGAAGCCCGTCGCCGAAGATTTGGATACCATCCTCAACAAAGGCCCCTACCGGTACCAGGTCTTGCGCGCTTCGGGTGCTTCAGGTGGCACTTTGCAGGAGGTGCCGGGCGCATCGTTCAGTGCCGATCAGTTCTGGCAGGCCAACGATACGTCGTTCGTTGATATGGGACTGGACACGCGGGGGCAACCTTATCGCTACCAAATTGCGTTTTACGTCGGTGGCAACTCCGTGCCACTGGGGACGACCAACATAGCATCTTCGATCTTCCTGAACATCAAATCTACTGACAAGACCAATCAGTTGTCCTGGAAAGAAACAGTGCCCTGGGCCAACTACCGCTTCGACATCTTCCGCCGCAACGATCTGACCGGACTGTTTGACTCCATCGGTACTACTGCCGAACAGCAGTATGATGACCGCGCCCTTGTCAACGGAAAAGAATATTGTTATTTCGTGCGCAGCACCGGCACGTACAGCATCGACGGCGTGGCTAATCCGCTGTTGAACAAATCGCAGGAAAATTGCGGAGTACCGATAGATACCATTCCTCCTTGTATTCCGGCACTGATGGTCAATAACTTATGCGACGGGCAGGGAGATCCTACTCCACCGTATGAGAATACGCTGACCTGGACCAACCCCAATGCAACCTGCCCGGAAACGATGGACGCGGTAGCGTACCATATCTGGTTCGCTCCCGCAGAAGGTCAGCAACTGGTGCTACTCGAGACCATCAGCGGAGCCGAAATCACGGCTTTTATCCACCGCCTGGATGAAGGTTTGGCCGGATGCTACGGCATCTCGGCCATTGACTCCGTCGGCAACGAAAGTGCGATGAGCAGTCCGCCGATCTGTAAAGACAATTGTCCGCTGTACGAACTGCCCAACGTGTTCACACCCAACGGGGATGGACACAACGACCTCTATACACCTTTCCCGAACTGGCGCTTTGTAGAGCGGGTGGATATGCAGATTTTCAACCGATGGGGCAATCTGGTCTTCCAAACCCAGGACCCCACGCTTAACTGGACAGGTGTTGATCTTGACGGCCACGCATTGGCTGAAGGAACCTACCTGTATGTATGCAAAATCTATGAAAAAAGGGTCGGTGGTACGGCCCTGCGCGGCGATGCCCTGAGTGGATACATTGAGTTGATCCGGGGAGACCGGTAATTTAAAGCGGCCTGCCAAGCGTTTGAAGAAACGAGGCTGTCTCATGTACAGGTTTTTCTGACAGGATGTACCGGATTTGCAGAATTTGTCTCTAGGAGCAAAATCCTGTACATCCGGTACATCCTGTCAAAACAAAACGTGGTGGGGCAGCCTCGTTCCTTTTTGGGAAATAAAAAAACCGCCTAACTTTCGTCAGGCGGCCCCCAAAAACCAAATGAAAACAATCTTCTTATTGGTTTTAACGCAGTCCAGAAAAAAGGTAACGACCCTTCTGAAAAATTTTCTGCCCGGGTCATAAAGAAGGCGGTTAAATGCTTCGCCTGCGAATTTTCATCTTTCCAAAAGTTTGGGCAACAAGCTTCTATTTTTGCCTTCATTTCAACACTACAACGTCTCGTTATGTATCCGATCCTTAACACCCTGCACTCTTACAACCGTTACCTACTGCTGGCTGCACTGGCCTTTGTACTCTTCCGTTCCATCTCGGGTTGGCTTGGCCAAAAAACATATGAAAAAGCCGACAACGCAGGCTCCGCCGCATTGGTTGGGTTAACGCACCTGCAATTGCTGCTTGGACTGATCCTGTATCTTGGCGTCAGCCCACGTACCCAGACGGCTTTTGCTAATTTCGGCGCCGCTATGAAAGATCCCTGGCTGCGTTATTTCGCAGTAGAACATATGAGTGTCATGCTCATCGCCGTCGTATTGATTCAACTGGGCCGCACGTTTTCCAAACGAACTTCCGATCCAATAGAAAAGCACCGCAAACTGGCGATTTACACAGGTATTGCGGCGTTGCTCATTGTCGTCACCCTGTCCATGAAAGGACTGTTGTTCGGCACCATGGCATCCGCAGTAGCCGGGCAATAAGGAACGCGGCACCAATAACTTAGTCATTTGATGTCACCCTTTGTTCCATCATACGGCCGCTATTTTTCTTTAAATAGCCCCACTATTCGCAGAAAAATAGTGTTGTCTGATGAAAAAATGGTTGACCTAAAATGACTAAGTTATTGGTGCCGCGTTCCTAAGCAGGAGTGAAGCATTTTTCAAAAACTGTCCTTATGCGAACCGTTCTCCTCTTTGCAGCAGTGTTTTTCTTGGCCGCTCAAGTGTTGGCCCAACCTGGTACGACGCGCACCCGCCGGTATGTGCTGCGCGATACATTTGCGCAGTTTGACGCTGAAAAATGTTACGACCTCACCCGCGATGAGGGCGAGCGGGCCTTTCGGGCGGGCGATTGGGAAACATCTGCCGCCCTGTTTCGGGCAGCAAAAAATTGCGCAGATGCCGATCAGAACAAGCGGCAAATCATGACCAATCGCATCGCTGCTGCCCGTCAGGCGGCTATTGATGAATTGGAAGAACAGCGGCAGGAAGCTATTCGGGTAGCCCGTCGTGCCATCGCTTCCAACCGCGCCGATGACGCCTGGGGACTGCTGCAAAGCGGGGACCGCAACATTTCTTACCGATTGGCCGACTTTGCCAACCGCTATATATCGCCCCCCGGCGAAAGCAATGCCGATTGTGTGCGCAGCTTGCTGGATGCCTGGAATTATGTGCCCTACATCCATTCCAACATGACCAACTACCCGGATGCACAGGTGCCTTTTTGCTTTCAGGTGGCTGAAAATCTGGGTACACGCACCCCTCAGGTACGCTATCAGCAACGCGACGGTCGGCTCCGGCTCTACGTTTTTTCAGCCGATAAATCGCTGCTGCGCAGCTGGAACGGCGAGACGATGGTAGAAGCGCCCTCCGTGCGCCTGGATACTACGCTGACCGGTTTCGATGTATCACCTGACGGGCACACGCTGCTGTTTTTTTCCGATAAAAAGTTCGTGCTATGGCGTTCTTCCACGGAATCTTTCTCGATAGAGGTGCCTGCACGTTCTATGTATACATTCAGTGAAAGAGGTGATCAGTTTTATTTTTTGGACAGGCAAAAAGGCCAAATCAAGGCTATTTCAACATCGAATAGTGCTTTTAAGCAGCAAAATAAATATTCGAATCGCGCCAAAAGCAATGAGCCGCGCACGGAATTGCGCATGTTTCAATCCGTACAAACAGACGGATTGCTTCAATTTGCCGTGCGGGGCGACCGGCTCTGGATGCTTTACATGGACAGTGTGAAAATATGGGCCGATGGAGCGATGCGGGCTTTTGCGATGCCTTATCCACTTCCTTCCAATACCGGGGCCGAGCAAGTGCGAATATGGCCGGAGCAACGGGTTATTTCCTATGTCAACGATACCCTGTTTATCCAGTTCGCCCTTCCATCGGCGCGCAATGCAGCCTCCGAACCGGTAGAACAAAAGGGTGCATTTCGGGAGTTGCCATTGGCTTACGACGCAGCAGCCCGTATGTTGGTGACTTTGGAACTGCCGGATGTCAACCAGGGCCACCGGCTTTTTTTCAAAGAATCGCTGAAGAGCCTCAAATATTTTTCCGGCAATCCCCTGCGACCCGGCAACTCTTACGACCGAATGAGCGGCGCCGTATCCCCTGATGGCCGCTGGTGCGCAATCGCCTCCCAGAATGGGACTTTGGAAGTATTCGCCCTGCACAACGATACGGAAGAGACGCAACTGCCTTTCTTTCGCACACAAAGCACCGGTCTGTTATTCTCGCCCGACGGCCAATATTTCGCTGCTCTGCAAGCAGATGACACGCTGCGGATCTTCGATGCGAAGCGCGACCAGCAGCTTACTGCTGCGCGACGTACCTGGTTCTATTCGACTGTGCTGACTTTGAGCAATTCGTGGGTCATCCATCGCATCAATAACGATTCCGTGGAAGCCTTCAATTTCAAAAATCGCCGACAGATGCGATTTAAATGTGTGGATCCGGAACCGGGCGTTTTACTCATTAACGGCACTTCCAGGTACGTAGATGAACCGGTCCACAATATGGAACAGAACAATGGCAGAAGTTATGGCCTTGAGGTAAAAAGTCATATCGCATTGAGTCCGGACGACCGTTTTTTGGCCTACGCCCTCGACACGGCGGTGGTGATTCAATCGCTGGACGGCAGCCTGCCTGTTGCTGTTAACCGGTTTGGATACAGTGTCAGGCAACTCCGTTTTTCGCCGCAAGGCGACTTGCTGATCGGAGTATATGATCTCGGTGCACAAGGTTTAGGATCGGGCCACGGAGTGAAGTTATGGAATGTCGCCCATCCGGCAACACCTCCCAAAGACCTGTTGCTTCCCCGGGACCTGTACATCCAGCAAATAGGCTTTTCGCCCGACGGCCAGATGATTGCACTGTCCGACGGGATAGATGCGCGCATTTTTCGTTTGGACAACCTTCAGGAAGAGTATAGCCATATCTACCCCTGGGAAGCACAAAGCATTACAGCCATGTCTTTTTTCCCGGACGGACAATCGCTCGCACTCGGTTATGGAGATGGCAATGTGGTGCTGTGGGACGTAAATACCGCGCAAAAACGATATGTACTCACCCGGCCCACCAGCGAGCAGATGTCCGTACAAGGACTTCATTTCTTGGAAAACGGGAAAAAAGTGCGACAGGCCGTCACCCTGTCCAGAGAAGATAATGGACGAATGGTGAGTTTCGCCACCACGTTTTTCACGCGCGAACTCGACCAGAACGATATCTACCAGAAATTGACCAAAGGTACCCGGCAACTGGTATCTTTCAATGTTGACCAGATTTACAAGTACAACCTGGAAAGCGCCCTCTCTTACGATGACAACTTTGATCGGCTGGCTTCATCTGGCGACTTGCCGCTGATCCGCTCCTTTTTTGATTTTTACCAGGCTCAGGCGCTCAGCAGCAACAACAGTGAACAGGTACGCGAATATTGCAGCCAAGCGTTTGCATTGTTCCAAAAACTAGCCCCTTCCACCCGCGAAGCACTGCGAAGTACCATGCTGGAGATGTATGATGATCTCATCTGGAAACTTTTGCTGCGCAACAAAACGGCAGATGCCGCTATTGCGATTCGTTTGGAAAACAACCACTTCGGCAAACCGCTCGATGCGGTGAAATGGAGTGCCCATGCTGCATTGCTCCGCAATGACCTGAAAACTGCCGCCAATCAGTATGCGGATTGGTACATCCGCTCTCAGGAGGAAAAAGCCATTTTTGAACAGGAGTATGTCTATATGGACCTGGAAAGAGAATTTGGACAGCTCCATAACTATGGTTTACTACAAGCATCGCAGCGACAATTAATATGTGCTGTATTTGGCGAGCAACTGGAAGTGGAAAGCCTCTGTGCGGAATCTGCCCTTACAGATCCGATGGCCCTTTTCGATCCGGTCACGCGGTTGCGCTGGAGTATTTTTCGGGGTTTGCAGGACGTAGAGACTATTACCAACCACGGAGAAAAAACCAGATTGCTCGGCGGCTACCTGAATGAGGCCAAAAAATTGGTGCGTCAAAACCCCGCTTACCGATCTACCCTGGAAAACGTGGTGCTCGCCCAAGCGACTAATCTCACGGACCAGGGGGAGAATTTCGAGAATGGCAATGATCGTGCGCTTCGCCTGTATGCCGAGGCAGTTCGTACACTGCATGAACACACCACATTCAAAAAGTCCGAACCCCAATACTGGGACGTGCTCTCTAATATCTACCTCCTGACGGGCAATGCCCATCTGGCAAAAGATAACATAGCCGAAGCAATCCAGGCGTATGAACAGGGAGTCGCAGCAGCCAGCAAAATCCCGCAGCCCTCCGTATTGGCAGATTACGATGAGTGGGGTTTTATCCGCAGTGAACGCCTGCAAAATCTGTTTACGCAGATTGGTATGGCACACCTGCTGGAAGACAAGATTGTGGAGGCCTCTGCCATGTTCGAGCAAGCCGCAGCAGCAGACCCCGAAGCGGTTTTGAATAGTTTATTTATTGCCCATATTGCGCTACTGACGGGTGATACTGACGATGCCTTTATTAATTACGGAGGCTATATTACTGATGCCTCGCAATACGCGCATGTATTGTTTGACATTGAGCGTTTTGCCAACCGATTGCCCGCGAAACGCACCGCATTGCTGGAGTTTATGGCTCGCCTTCGCCAGGCTATGAGGGGTGCTAAACCAGAAATTGACTCCGTCGTCGCTCAATACAATTATGCTGATTTAAACACCTATCATGCTGCGGCACTTCGCCAATGGGATCAGGCAAAACGATGGAGCCTGGAAGCCCTTCAGTCTAGCAACCAAATGAATGACCCGTTTGAGTGGTTCAGAGCACGACAAAGCGTTGCTTACTTTCACCTGCTTGGCAATCGCGACACCGCCGCACTCTCACTTTCCATCCGATATACCCGCGAAGCAGAAGATCGGGTGGCGAAGGGTGTAGAATACCAATATGCCAGTGTTTTGAAAACCAATCTGGCGCATGCCCTGCTGTTGCGCCAACGGCCGGGCGATCGGGCAGAAGCCATTCGGCAATATCAGGCTTTTCTGGAAGGCCCCAATATCCCGGACGATCCCTGGGAAGTGTTGCAAAAAGACTTCCGCGACTTGCGCGATGCAGGTGTACGATTGCCGAATTTGCGCGGAGTCATCCGGGAAATAAAACCGGGGCTCCAACTTACTCCGGAAGAATGGCGGGAAATAGAGTGACCTTTTCATTCACAAATTGCACTTTCATGCCCGGTTGCAAACGTACGGGAGGCTCTTGCGCAGCATCAAACAGCAGAATACCTGTGTGCCCGATGATATGCCAGCCACCCGGCGATGCCTGTGGATAAATACCCGACTGTTGACCGGCAATGGCCACCGAGCCTGCGGGAACGCGCAGACGGGGGGTGTCGCGGCGCGGCAATTCGAGCGCACGGGGCAGCAGACCGAGATAAGGGAATCCCGGCAAAAATCCGATCATAAATACGGTGTACACCGTTTCGGAGTGCAGCCGGATGACTTCATCTTCGCTCAATCGCAATCGGTCGGCTACTTCCGGGAGGTCGGGCCCGCATTCGCCGCCGTATTGTACAGGAATTTTCACGACCGATTCAGGAAGGCGCGTGCGCGATGGAATGTCACGCAATTGTTCGCTTAAAAGATCGCAGACAGCGCGCGCAGACAGACCCGTGCGGAAGGGATTGAAAAAAACAGTGATCTCACTGTACGCCGGAACAACCGATAACAAGCCGGGAAAAGGTTTTTCAAGCAAAAAATCACAGCAATCCATGACCCGTTGGTGGGTAGTCAGATCAATCGAATCGCCGAGCGTGGCCGCAACGGCGGATTCTGAAACGGGCAGGAATTTGAGTGCGGAAAAATTTTCCAAAAGTTAATTTCTAAGTAGCCGGCCTGGTTGGAGCGGGCGCACTGGCGTGGTAGTCGCGTTGCACCCGTTCGGCGTAGTCGTCGAGCAGTTGCAGCACCCGATCCCGCTTTTTCGATTGCACGATCAGGCCGATGTGATTGGCCATGTCGGTCATGCGCCACGCGACTTCCGGGTCGTTGAACTGGCTCGAATCGGGCCATTCCTGGCGGGTAAGCGACACAATGATGCCCGCATAGTCGTTCCGCACTTTCGGCAACTTGTATTTTTCTCCGCTGGCGACCGCTACTTCCAGCCTAGCCCATTCGTACCAGAGGTTGATGCCCGATGAAACTTCCACCATTTCCGCCAAATGCGCACCGCCGACCCGCGAAGCCGTTTCGAGGAAATAAAACTCGCCCGTTTCCCGGTTTTTAATGAATTCGGTGTGGCTTGCGCTGTACTGCATCCCGAAGGCCTCCATGACCGCTTCGTTCAGTTTCAGCAGTTTTTTCTCGTCGTCCGAGCCGAAAGGCACCACTGCGCTGCGAAAGATGCCGCCGCCATGTGCCACTTCAAACGGTGTGGCCAGGTATTGAGAGGCCCGGGAGAAGATGACTTTCCCGTCCTGAGAAAGAGAATCCACATGGTAGACATCGCCGGGCTTGAATTGCTCCACCAAAAACTGGTGCCGGTCGCCGCCAAGCGTATGAAGGTGTCCCCAGAGTTCATGCGCGGAATGGATCTTTTTCATGCCCGTTGCCGAAGCCTGCCCCCGCGGCTTCACGATCCAGGGCGCAGCGACTGTGGCAGCGAAGTGGTTGATGTCGTCATCGTTGAACAGCGAGGAAAACGCCGGCACCGGAATGCCTGCTTCAGCGGCCCGAACCCGCATGGCAAGTTTGTCGCGGAAATAGCGGGCCGTTGTCTGCCCCATGCCCGGGCTGCGGAAATGCTCGCGGAGGTAAGCGCCTTTTTCGACATCAAAGTCGTCAAGCGATACGATGCGATCAATCTTGTGGGTGCGCATGAGCCAGGCCAGGCCAGCGGCTACATCTTCCATCTTCCACTCATTGTCAGGTCCCTGCTGGATGTAAAAAATGTCCTCAATGGCTTCGCGTGCCCAGGCTTTATCAGAATGTTTCTGAGACGTCACAAGATAAACCGTTGCGCCGGCGGCTTTCATACCGCGCAGGAAATCGTTGCCTTTGAAATAACTGGCGATACAAATAAAAGAGACAGGCATAATTTACGAATGTGATCAATGATTGGATGTGGTCAATGTGGGTGTCAGCGATTGTTCGGGCAAAAAACGATAAAAGTTTTCAAACCAAGGGTGATTTGGGGTTTCTCGACTAAAAATTCCTGAATTGAAAGGTGATGTGAAACCTTTTTTGGTGGCGCAGTCGGTTCATCGTATTTTTCCCCAAAATTTTACCCATGGAACATCCACCCGAGGGGCTTGAAGAAAAACCGCGTTGCGCCCGGTTCGGCGTGTTTTTGGCGACATTCTATAGCGTTTGACTATTCGCAAACCAGGCTTTTTTACTTTCGCCCCTGAAACGTTCCTCACCCGCTTTACATCACGCTCACGCCGCTCGTACATGACTACCATCCAAGGCCCCGCCATTTTTCTTGCCCAGTTCATGGGCGATTCCGCTCCGTTCAATTCGTTGGAAAGTATTTGCCGCTGGGCTGCATCGCTCGGCTATGTCGGTGTGCAGATACCCACATGGGACAGCCGCCTGATTGATCTAGAAAAAGCCGCCGAAAGCAAAGCCTATTGCGACGACCTCAAAGGCCGGGTGGAAGCCTGCGGGGTGCGCATCACGGAGCTGAGTACTCACTTGCAGGGACAACTTGTGGCCGTGAATCCCGCTTACGACCTCATGTTCGACAACTTCGCGCCCGAACACCTGCGCGGCAATCCCCGCGCTCGCACGGAATGGGCCATACAAACCCTTAAAAATGCCGCCAAAGCCAGCCGCAACTTGGGACTGGATGCGCACGTCACATTCTCCGGGGCGCTGATCTGGCATACCATGTACCCCTGGCCGCAGCGGCCAAAGGGTTTGGTAGAAGCTGGTTTCAAGGAACTGGCGGCGCGCTGGACGCCTATCCTTGACGCTTTCGACGAGGCTGGCATTGACCTCTGCTATGAAATCCACCCCGGCGAAGACCTGCACGATGGCGTTACGTTCGAGCGATTCCTGGCGGCCACCGGCAACCACCGGCGTTGCCATATTTTGTACGATCCCTCTCACTTCGTGCTGCAACAACTTGATTATCTGCAATACATTGATTTTTACCACGAGCGGATCAAGATGTTCCATGTCAAAGACGCGGAATTTAACCCGACGGGCCGGAGCGGGGTGTACGGGGGGTATCAGGACTGGATTGATCGTCCGGGCCGGTTCCGCTCGCTGGGCGACGGGCAGGTGGACTTTGCCTCGATTTTCTCCAAACTGGCGCAGTACAATTACAAAGGCTGGGCGGTGCTGGAATGGGAATGCTGCATCAAAGACGCCGAACAAGGTGCCCGGGAAGGTGCGCCGTTCATCGCCGATCACATCATCAAGGTGACCGAAAAAGCCTTTGACGACTTTGCAGGTGGCGCGGTGGACGAGGCTTTGTTGCGAAAATTGATTGGGATCGGGTGAGAAGATTGGGGAATGATAGATGAAAAATGGTTGATCTGCAAAAGCGGGGCGACCCGATTTGCAGATCAAACATCAAACAATAGCCGTCCCGGACAAACCCGGAACGGCTATTGTTCATTGTTGCCCTATTCTACGAGGCCCTTCCATTCACAATCTTCAAATTGAACACCCCGTTCGAGAACCGGATACTGGCTGGAAAATCTCTGTCAAGATACTGATCGCCAATCTTAAAATTGATGTCAAACTTGCCGCTCACGGTTTTTGCGATCGTGTCTATTTGCGCGATCTCCACCCACACACGCGGTGGTACAAAAAGGAATGCAGAATCTCTTCTCGCAAAACCACCTCCTGCCCACTTAACGGTATTATGGTCCAACGCAGTTTTATCTGCCTGCATGCTCCCGTCTTTCATGGAGCCTGGCAAGAACAGCTCTGTGTCTGGTTTGTCGTCCTTTTTGCAGGCTGAGAAAAACAATCCTGCCAGCAGCAGGGCGAAGCCAATTCTGCGAATGCTTGTGCTCATCATCTGACTAGTGCCCCGTCCGGTAGTTGGCGTATGAATCCAGCGCCCTATTTCCCCTTCTTCTGCGTTGCTCGTCGGTTAAAATATCCCGTATTTCGCCCTCCTCGCGCCTTGAGGAAGGAAAAACATGTCTC
>Ga0209181_10003960_pt1 | contig 22388 bp, 21 predicted proteins | sample MAT05_FD_187208 | JGI IMG/M metagenome (GOLD analysis project Ga0209181, IMG submission 187208) | Freshwater microbial communities from Lake Fryxell liftoff mats and glacier meltwater in Antarctica - MAT-05 (SPAdes) (version 2) | ecosystem: Environmental > Aquatic > Freshwater > Ice > Liftoff...
TTTCGACATCGTCAAGGCGGTGCCGGTCAGCGATGTGTTCCGTTCCACCGCAGAGCTGGATGCGTATCTGGACAAGATGCAGCGCAAGGTGATCGCCGGCGACGACGACGACGAGTAGTCGATCGCGCTCCGAGCACGGCGGGTGGGTCTTCGACCCACCGCTGTCGGCATCCCATCGCCCGCGGTTTCGTCGACCTTGTTGGCGGATCGGGGCGACCCGGCCTACGGGTCGGGGCGACCGGGGTACGAGCGCACCCTGTGCGCTACAGGCGATTCCGATTGCTGCTGGAGCGTCGGTCGCCCACAGGGTGGGCTCCTACAGACGTCGGAGGGTGGGTCTTTGAGCCAGCGCTCGTGCGTCGCATTGAACGCGGTTTTGGCGACCGTGTCGGCGGGTCGGGACGACCCGCCCTACGGGGTCGGGGCGAGCCGCCGCTGTTCGTATTGCACCGGCGCTCGTGGCGACCGTCGTTTCCCGTCTGTAGGAGCGCACCCTGTGCGCGACAGGCGATTCCGATTGCTGCTGCCGCGTCGGTCGCCCACAGGGTGGGCTGCTGGAGACGTCGGAGGGCGGGCCTTCGGCCCACCGCTGTTCGCATCGCGTTGAAAACGGTTTTGGCGACCGTACAATGGCTGACACCCATTTGGACGTCGGCCATGCGCGACAAGCAGGAAATCGTCAGCAACTGGTTGCCGCGCTACACCGGCAAAGCGCTGGACAGCTTCGGGCAGCACATCCTGCTGACCAATTTCCACGGCTATACCGACAGCTTTGCGCGCCTGACCGATGCCGCAGTCGAGGGACGCGACCGTCCGATGCCCAGCGTCACCGCCGACGGCATCACCATGATCAATTTCGGCATGGGCAGTGCCAACGCTGCCACCGTGATGGACCTGCTCAGTGCGATCGCACCCAAGGCGGTGCTGTTCCTCGGCAAGTGCGGGGGCCTGAAGAAGAAAAACCAGTTGGGCGATCTGGTGCTGCCGATTGCCGCGATCCGCGGCGAGGGCACGTCGAACGACTATCTGCTGCCCGAGGTGCCCGCGCTGCCCGCGTTCGCGCTACAGCGCGCGGTCTCGACCATGATCCGCGACCTCGGGCACGACTATTGGACCGGCACGGTCTACACCACCAATCGCCGCGTGTGGGAGCACGACGAGGCCTTCAAGGAGTACCTGCGCAAGCTGCGCTGCATGGCGATCGACATGGAGACTGCCACCATCTTCGCCGCCGGCTTCGCCAATTCGATCCCCGCTGGAGCGCTGCTGCTGGTATCCGACCAGCCGATGATTCCGGAAGGCGTCAAGACCGAAACCTCCGATCGCAAGGTCACCGAGCACTTCGTCGAGCACCACATCAATATCGGCATCGAGGCGCTGCGGCTGATCCGACGCCACGGCAAGAGCGTCAAGCACCTGCGCTTCGACGAATAAGCGCGCGCGCCGTAGCGCCTACCACTGGAATACCAGCCCGATCACCGCTGGCGGCGCATCGACGGCAGCATCTGCCTGCACGCGGCAGGTGACTTCCTGGCGCTTTTCGGCCGGCAAGCCCTTGTTGAAATAGACCGGTGCGACCAGTTCGGCAAGCCCGGTATCGAGCGCCCTGTAGCCCGACTTCAGATCGGAGTCGGCCAGCACGTACGGCTTGCCGCGCAGGCTTTCCGCGATCGCCGACTGGCATGCGGCCACCGCCAGATCCGCCGGCGAGCTACCGCACGCGGTCAACAGCACGACCAATCCGATTGGCGCGATCCGACGCGACTTCATCCCCTGCTCCTGCGGCCACGAAACCCTGCCCAGGCTTCGGACGCTCGATTGTGCGTCAACGACTACAGCGTGTCATGGTGCAGCGCGGCAAACCATGCGACCAAAGCGAATACGGAACCGACGCCGGGGCGCCCGAGCGCTAGCCGGCGCGGCGCGCTCAGTAGCGCGGCACGGACGGATCGACCTGCTGGCTCCACGCATCGATGCCGCCCTCGACGTTGGATACATCGCGAAAACCGAGGCTGCGGAAATGCTCTGCAGCCGATCGACTGGAGTTGCCGTGGTGACACAGGAAGGCCAGCGGGGTGTCCTTCGGCAGCGCGGCCAGCGTGGCCATCGTGTCTTCGTCGAGCACGCGGGCCGGCGCGAATGGCGCGCGTGCGCGGTCGGCAGCGGGCCGCACATCGATCACCGTGACGGCCGTGCCGTCGATCGCGGCCTTCAGTGCGGTGACCGTCATCGACTTCAGCGGCGTCGGCGCATTCGGATTGCGGATCACCAGGCCGGCACCCTGCACGCTCTCCGCCCAGTCGATCTCCAGGCCGTTGGCGCGTTGTGCGCTGTTGAGGTCGAACAGCACCTCCAGGCCGGCGGACTCCGCGCGGATTTCGGTGCCGACTGCCGGCTGCAGCGCGAAGGCCGCGCGGAAACGCTCATCGATCGTCAAGTGCAGGCGGTCGTCGCCGGCATTGACCATCGCGTCGCGAATCGCCTGCGCTGCGCGCGGCGTGATCTGGATCTGCGGTGGCGTGCGGTCGGGCACCGGCGCGCCCAGCACCTGATGCAGTTCGCCGGAATTGAGCATGCCGAGGATGATGTCGGAGCCGCCGAGCAGCTCGCCGCCCACGTACAGCTGCGGGATCGTCGGCCAGTTGCCATACACCTTGATGCCGTTGCGGATGTCCTCATCGGCAAGCACGTCGACGGTGTGGTAGTCGGTGCCCAGACCGTTCAGCGCGCCGATCGCGGCAGAGGAAAACCCGCAGCGCGGGCTGCTGCGCGTGCCCTTCATGAACAGCACCACGCGATGCTGCGAAAGCAACTGGTCGATCTGGGAACGCAGTGCGGGATCCAAGCTCATGGCGGGTCATCCAAAATGGGTCGGCAAGAAACAAAGGATACCGCGGCCGGGCGTGCGAGACGATGCAAGTGACGGATTTGCGTCACTCGCGGGCGCAGCGCGCTACTCTATGTGATGGGGACCGAACACCACACTTCCAAGGGAGTACCACCATGCGCCCACGCCTGCTGACGCTGGCCATCGCCGCGGCAATCGCCTCACCGGTTGCTGCGCAGTCGACCGCCGCCCCGCCGCCACAGCCCACTGCGATCGTTCCGCTGAGCTATGTCGGCAGCGATACGCGCATCTCGGTGGGCATCGACGACGATGGCGATATCGAAGGCGAGTTCCTGCAGGTGTTCGGCAATGATGGCGATTCTTCCTGGATCGGCCAAGGCTGGCTGGGGCGCGCGGGCGCTGGCGGCTTGAAGCTCGACTATCACTGGCTGTGGGGCGGCCTGACCGGCGAGGACAGCGTCGAACGGCCCGACGCGGTGACCGTGGCCAAGGCGTTTGTCGCGGTCGACCAGAATGCCTTCGAGGATCGCAAGCTCAGCATTGGTGTCGGTCTGGAGCGCGAGCGCTTTTTCCTCGATACGTACTTGTCGCAGGGCCTGACCGACGAGCGCCTCACCGATACCTTCGTCGATGTCGAAACCAGCGTGATCACCGGCACCCAGAACGGACGCCCGTTCCGGCAGACCAGCACCCTGACCACCACTTCGCGCAGCTTCGAGCAGGCCTACGATCATGGTGCCGGCGCGCGCGTCGGTCGCTTCTTCGATGGCGCACTGGCGCGGCTGCGCGCTGGTGTGGACTATGAGTGGGGCGACTACGATTCCGAGCAGCTGACCTTCTCGGCCGGATTCGACAAGTTCTTCAACGACTCAGGGCACAGCCTGTCGCTCGAGGTCGAGCACTACGAGCGCGACGGCCAGTTCGTGCGCGACGATTCCGATACCCGGGCATGGCTGTTCTGGCGCTACGATGTGGGTGGCGCGTTCCGACCGTCCGAGCCGGTGCGGATGGTCGAGGTCAAGCGCGAAGTCGCGGTCGAACGCGCCGTCGATCCGGTCGTCGTGCGCAACGAGGTGCGGATCGATTCGGAACAGTTCTTCAAGCTCGACAGCGCGGTGCTGTCGGACGAGGTTCGTGCGGCGCTGACCGATGTGCTCGCCAGCCTGAAGTCCGCGCAGCGGATCTCGCGCATCGAAGTCACCGGGCATACTTGCGATCTCGGCTCGGAGGCCTACAACCAGGCCTTGTCCGAGCGCCGCGCAGCGGCTGTGCGCGAGTTTCTCGCCGGCGAAGGCATCGCAGTCGACGAGATCGATGCCAGCGGCAAGGGCGAGCTTGCGCCCAAGTATCCCAATACGCGCGACGAGCGTCCGCGCAATCGGCGGGTGGCGATCGGGTTCCTGACCGTCGAGGAGCGCAGCGAGGCCGCGCCGCCGATCGCCAGCACCGAGTCGAAGGTCGAGTGGGTGCGCGAGCCGGTCAAGGCGCCCGCGCCGTGGATCCAGCGCGCATTGCGCAATCCTGCCGAGCACAAACGCAACGTCGATGTGTACCGCTTCGAGGAGGTCGACGCGAGCACCACGCTGGGCCCGGTGCAGTTCATCAATCGCGGTCCGCTGGCGGTCAACGATGTGCTGAGCGTGCGCAGCGGGGCGCCGGCCACCCTGGTCAACGTGCTCGCCAACGACAGCGATCCGGACAACGACCCGTTGACCGTCACCGCCGTCACCATGCCGGCCAATGGCAGCACTGCGATCGCGGCCGGCGGGATCAACTACACGCCGCGCGCCGGTTTCGTCGGCACCGACGCCTTCGGCTACACCATCAGCGATGGCAGCGGCGCAACGGCGCAGGCTACCGTCACGGTGACGGTGACTGCCGCGCCGATCCCGCCACCGCCGAATCGCGCACCGATCGCGGTGGATGACGAGGCCACCACCACGGTCAGCAACCCGGTGGTCGTGTTCGTGCTCAGGAACGACTCCGATCCGGATGGCGATCCACTGACCGTGGTGTCTGCCACCCCCGGAATCCGCGGCCGTACCCAGGTCAATGCCGATGGCACGGTGACCTACACGCCGAACGTCGACTGGTGTGGCACCGACTTCTTCGTCTACACGATCCGCGACCCGGCTGGCCTGACCGCGACTGCACGCGGCTTCGTGCGGCGCGCAGCACCCGCGGGCGCACCCGCGAGCGAGCCCAAGGTCTGTCCGATCTGAGGCCCGGAGCGCGGGGAAATCGGGCGCGGATCATGCGCGCGCCACGGCTGCCGGCGAAAAATGGTGTAGGAGCGCACGTGTGCGCGACCGTGCCATCTGGATGCACCGTGCATCCGGATCGCTGCGGTCGCGCGCATGGCGCGCTCCTACAGACGTGCGAGGCGCTGTAGGAGCGCACCCTGTGCGCGACCGCACCTGCATCGGTCGGAAACGTCAGACCTGCAGCGCCTACAGCCAATCATGGATCGGCAGGAGCCGCACCAGCCACGCCTGCGCGCGCCGGCCCCAGCTGGCTCGCGGCTCGCGCAGCACCTGCGTGCGCTTGCCGTGGTCGACGCTCGACCAGTTCAGGCGTCCGCCGGGGTCGAGGGTTACCTCCCACGACAACTCCGGTGTGGCCGTGCGATCCAGCGCGTCGGCGACCTGGCCTGCGAACGCTTCGCAGTGGATCAGCAGTCCGATCTCGGTATTCAGGCGGGTCGAGCGCGGATCGAGGTTCATGGAACCTACGAACGCGATGCTGCGATCGATGGCGGCAGCCTTGGTGTGCAGCGCGGCGCGCGAGCGCTTGCGGCTGAGGAGCCTGCGCCTGCCGATCGTAAAAGTCGGTCGCACCTCATGCAACTGCACGCCGGCACGCAGCAGCGCCAACCGCGCCACGCTGTAGCCGCCGTGCACCAGCGGCACGTCGGTCGAGGCCAGCGAGTTGGTCGTGATCCGCACCGTTACGCCGCGCGCGACCAGTTCGCCGAGTGCAGCGATCCCGTCCTTGCCCGGTACGAAATAGGCGGATTCGACCAGCAGCTCGCGGTGCACGCCGCTGCGCAGTGCGGCCAGGCGCTTGGCGATCGGGGACGCGCCGCCTGCCAGTTTGTCCGGGCTGTCGGTGAGCACCTCGACATCGGCGGTCGCCAAGCGCTCGGCGATCCGCGCCAATACGCTTTGCACCGCGGCCGTATTCCAGTCGCCGACCGAAATCTCGCCGAGCGCACGACGCGCGAAACGGTCGAGCCGCCGGCGTCGTGCCAGCAGGCGCAGCGGCGTGAAGCGAACGCGCGCGAGCTCGGTCAGGGGTCGTGCATGGCTGCTCGTCCAGAAGCATTCGAAACTGGCGCGTACTGCGCCGGCGACGCTGCCGGTGGCCAGTACGTCGAGATCGCGGAAGTTCGCCCGCGGATCGAGTCCGAAGTAGGCGTTGCCGATGTTGCGCCCGCCGATCACGGTGGCCTCGTCATCGACGGTCAACGACTTGTTGTGCATGCGCTGGTTCAGCCGCCGGAAATCGAGCAGGCCCTCAAGCAGCCGGCGCCAGCCGTCGCGTACCCGGGTCCGGAACGGATTGAATACCCGCACCTGAATGTTCGGATGCGAATCCAGCGCCAGCCACGGCACATCGCTGGGGGTGAGCTCCACATCGTCGAGCAGCACCCGCACCTTGACCCCACGATCGGCCGCCACGAACAACCGCTGCGCCAGCAGGCGGCCGGAGAAGTCCTTGTCCCAGATGTAGTACTGCGCGTCGATTCGCGTCCGTGCGGCGTCGATCAGCGCCACGCGTGCGGTCAGCGCCTCATCGGGCCGCTCCAGAAGCGCCACCCGCGGGGCGTCGTGCGGCTGCGCGCCGAACAGTTCATGCAGGGTCGCTTGACTCATGGGCGCAGTGTAGCCGCGCGGTGATTGCAGCCTGCCGTTGCGCGCTGCGGACCGCTCAGCCGCGCAACAGCCGCAGCGCCATCGGCAATGCCGCGGCAGCCCACAGCGCGTACTGCGCTGCCGATGGATGCAGGCCATCGGCTGCGAGCATGCTCGCCTGCGCGCCCGGATCGCGCGACAGCGGCGTGATGTCGACCCATGCTACGCCGTGTGCGTTGCATTCTTCGCAGGCGGTTGCATTGAAGGCATCGATCTGGTGCGCGATGTGCGCGGTGTCGCGGCCGCTGCTGGCGGCGAATGGTGTCACGCCCCAGTCGGGGATCGACAGCACCAGCACCCGCCCGGCGCGCTCGCCGGCCAGCGCGATTGCGCGCACGAGCAGGCCGGCGAACTGTTCGCGGTATTCGCCGAGGCTGCGGCCGCGGTACTGGTTGTTGACTCCGATCTGCAGCGAGACCAGGTCGCAGGGTGGCGTCAGCACGCTCGCATCGATGGCGCAGGCCAGTTCGTCGGTGCTCCAGCCGGTGCAGGCGATCATCTGAGCTGGCGCGATCGCGACGCCGTGCCCGCGCAGTGCCGCCGCCAGCTGCACCGGCCAACGCGCGTCTTCCGCGACAGCCTCGCCGATGGTGTACGAGTCGCCGAGCGCCAGCCAGCGAAGCTGTTTGCCAGCGAGCGCATCCATCCGCGGGCGAACTACAGGTCGCGCCCGCGCGATGCTCAGGCTACGGCGGCCTGGCGCTTGCCATCGAGCTGGGCGGCGTGCCGCTCCAGCACCCGCTCGATGCGGCCGAACACATCGACGATCATCGGCGCTGGCGGCAGCAGGGTGACCCGGAAATGATTGCGATACGGCACGTTGAAGCTGGAGCCCGGCACCAGCAGCACCTGTTCGGTCTCGAGCAGCTCCAGCGCCAGCGCGTAGTCGTCGATCGGCCCGGTGCGGGTGGTGTCGATACCGGGGAACGCATACAGCGCGCCTTGCGGTTTGGCCACCGACAGGAATCTGCTGCGCGCCACTGCATCGAGCACGGCGCGACGCGATTCATGCAATCGCCCAGCGGGACCGGTCAGCGCCGAGATGGTGTCCGGGCCGGTCAGCGCGGGCACGATCGCCCATTGCGCGGTGACATTGCTGCACAGGCGCAGCGCTGCCAGCAGCACCAGCCCGTGCAGGTACTCCGCGGCGTGCTTGATATCGCCCGACGCCGTCAGCCAGCCCACCCGATAGCCGCAGGCGCGGTGCACCTTGCTCAGGCCACCGAGCGACAGCACCAGCGTGTCGGGCGCGAGCTTTGCCATCGGCACGAATTCGGCGTCGTCGTAGAGCACCTGGTCGTAGATCTCATCGCACATCAGTACCAGCCGGTGGCGGGTGGCGATCGCGGCGATACGTTCGAGCAGCGCGCGCGGATACACCGCACCGGTCGGATTGTTCGGGTTGATCACCACCAGCGCGCGGGTGCGCGGGGTGATCTGCGCTTCCAGCGCATCCGGATCGGGCAGGAAGCCGTTGTCCGCGCTGCACGGATAGTGCACCGCGGTGCCGCCATTGAGGATGGTGCTGGCGGTCCACAGCGGATAGTCGGGCGAGGGCACCAGTACTTCCTCGCCAGGCGCGAGCAGTGCGCGCAGCGCGATGTCGATCAGCTCGCTGACGCCGTTGCCGATGAACGTCGTCTCGACCGTGACATTCGGCGCGCCGCGCGCGCGCTGCTGGGCGACGATCGCCGCGCGGGCCTCGCTCAGTCCCTGTTCGACGCAATAGGCTTCGCTGCGGCCGAGGTTGTTGGCCAGCGCCTCGCGCAAGTGTCCGGGCACCGTAAACCCGTAGACGCCGGGGTTGCCGATGTTCAGGCGCAGGATCTGGTGACCCTTGGTCTCGAGTTCGCGCGCACGGTGGGCCAGTTCGCCACGAATCTCGTAGCGCACTTCGGAAAGTCGCGGGCTGGCCGCGAAGGGACGCTGGGGCATGCCGGGATCATCGTCGTGAAACCGGTGATGATGCTAGCCGACTTCGGTCGAGCATCGGCACCAGGCCTGCGTCTGCCCGCAGTTTGCCCGCATTCAGCCGGCACCCGGTCAGATGGCACCCGCTCGCGCCTGCAACCATTCCGGAAGTCACTGCATCTTCTGGCAGAGGCGCAGCGCCGATTTGGCGCGTAACCTGCAATCCGTCGGGAACTCGCTGAAACACAAAGAAAAACCGACGTGACTTCCGGCATATTGGAAGTTGCTGAGTTGGTGTTATAGTGAGCTACAACACCAGTCGATCACCGCAACGGAGCACACCATGCACACCTTCGAGAAGACCCTGTTCAACGCCATGCTGCCGATGTTCGAGCGCGCCCTCGCGATCGCTGCCAACACCGCGCGCGCGGTACCGGCACCGGTCTTAGCCACCGCCACCGCCGGCGTTGCCACGCCCGTGGCCGCCCACAGCCCCGCGCCGCAGTTGCCCCGGGCCGCCTGACCGTGGCCAGGCCGCTGATCTACTCCGTACTTGCCGCGGCTCTGGCCAGTTCGGTCGTCGCGCTGTCGGGTTGCGGCAGCGCGGCACAGTCCGAGGTGATCGCCGCAGAAAAAGTCGTGCGCGGCACGCCGGTCGAAGTCGCCACCGTGGTGCGCGGCGAACTGGCAGCGTCCTACGACGCCACCGCATCGCTGGAAGCCGTGCGCGAAGCGACCCTGCTCGCCGAGATGGCCGGCGAAGTGGTGTCGATCGCGGTCGAGGAAGGCGACCAGGTGGTTGCCGGCCAGATCCTGGCGCGGGTGGAGAACTCGCGGCAAACCCTGGAGTTGCGCCAGGTCGAAAGCGTCGCCAACCGCATCTCGCACGACGAGCGCCGCAACGAGACCCTGATCGCGCGCCGCATGATCAGTCGCGACGCTTACGACAAGACCCGCTATGAGGGCCAGACCCAGGCCGCAGTGGTGGATCTGAAGCGGCTCGATCTGGACAAGACCGCGATCCGCGCACCCTACGCGGGCGTGATCACGCGCCGCTACATCAAGGACGGCCAGTGGCTCAAGCTTCAGGAAAAGGCGTTCGCGATCGCCGATTTCTCCAAGTTGCAGGCGCGCATCGATGTTCCGGAGCGCTCCTCGGCGCTGATCCATCCAGGCGCGGCTGTGCGCTTCGCCGCCGACGCCGTTCCGGGCCGCGTATTCGACGCGGTGATCGAGCGCATGGCGCCTGTAGTCGATACCGCCAGCGGCACGCTCGCTGCGGTAGTGGCGATCGACAACCGCGACCAGGCGCTGCGCCCGGGTCTGTTCGTGCGCCTCGGTGTCACCTACGAGCGCATCCCGGATGCGCTGCTCGCCCCGCGCATCGCACTGATCGACAGCGAAGGCAACCGCCACGTGTTCGTGGTGGTCGACGGCAAGGCAACCCGACGCAGCGTAGTGCTGGGTCTGGCTGCAAACGATCGGGTGCAGATCCTGGACGGTCTGGCCGAGGGCGACCAGGTGGTGGTGGTCGGCCAGAACGCGCTGCTCGATGGCGCCGTGGTGCAGGCGCTCACGCCGGTCGCGCCGGATCCAAAAAGCGGTACTGCAAAGCTCTGAAACGCGGGCTCGAAGCCCGCACGTCCGGCCAGTCGGCACATGCACGTGCCGACCTCATGAGAAATCGTTGGGTGATCGCGTCTTAGCGCGCCTTGCCGCCGCCGAGCAGCGCGATCGCGGCCAGAATCGCAACCCCGGCCTCCAGCGCCAGCGCCGCGCGCAGGAATGTCGAGTCGGCACCGGTGACGAGCATGCCCGCGAGGCGGGCGGCTGCAATCGATCCGTACACGACCAGGCTCAGCTTGAGCCCATCGCGCAACCTGCCAGCGGTGAGCGCGCACCCGATCAGCAGGCCACCCAGCGCCAGCTCGATGCCGCCGTAGAACGCCATCAGCTCGGTCGCGGCCAACGCACCGGAAAGTTGCACCCCCGCCATCGCCATGGTCGGCAATGGCGCGAGCAGGAAAGCCACGCCGAACGCGAGAAACCCCAGTCCGCCCAGCCATAGAACGACAAGTCCGAACGCGCGCATCGCGATCCCCCGTGATTGATGTGCAGGCAACCGCGCCAGCGTGCCGCGTGGTGCACTGCTACGCAACTGCATGCGTCGTTGATAGCGCGCGCGCCGTGCAGATCGTGCGAGGACCGGGCGTACCCGAAGGCACCCGCTGCAAGCCGGCCGCGACCACGCAGGAATGATCCGGGCTAGACTCGGGCCGTGACCGGTCCACACCACAGCCCCGCACTTGCACGTATCGGTTGGCGCGCCGAGGACACCGACGCATTGGTCGGCGACCTGTCGTGCGGACACACGGTCGCGCGGGTGGTCGAACAGCACCGCAGCGGTTATCGGGTCGACGATGGTGAATCGATCTATCCGGTGCAGGCGCCCGCGGCACTGGTTCGCGCCGGTGTCGATCCGCTTGGCCGTCCCGCGGTCGGTGACTGGGTGGTGCTGTCGCCTGCCAAGCCGCCGATGATCGAGCGGGTCCTGCCGCGACGCGGCGCACTGGCCCGCGCCGCCGCCGGCGAGCGCCACGTGACCCAGCTGATCGCTGCCAATGTCGACGTGGTGTTCGTGGTCTGCGGGCTCGATGACGACTACAACCCGCGCCGCATCGAGCGCTATCTGGTGCTGGTGGAAGGCAGCGGTGCACAACCGGTGATCGTGCTGACCAAGGCCGATACCGCCGCGGACGCCGACACGCGGCGACTCGAGATCGAGCGTCTGGCGCCCACTGCGGTAGTACTCGCGGTCAACGCCCGCGACCCGCAAACCGCGCTCTTACTCGAGCCGTGGTTGCGCAGCGGCAGCACCGCAGTACTGGTCGGCTCCTCCGGTGCCGGCAAGTCGACGCTGACCAACACGCTGCTCGGCATAGAACGGCAAAAGACCGCCGCGGTGCGTGCGACCGACAGCCGGGGGCGCCACACCACGGTGCATCGTGCGCTGATTCCGCTGCCTGCCGGCGGTTGTTTGATCGACACCCCGGGCATGCGCGAGCTCAAGCTCACCGGCACCGAGGATCTCGACATCGGGCAGTTCGCCGACATCGCGGAACTGGCCAGCGGCTGCAAGTTCCGCGACTGCGCGCATCAGTCCGAGCCCGGCTGCGCGATCCGCGCGGCACTCGAGTCGGGCAGCCTCGATCCGCATCGCTGGGCCAACTGGGTCAAGCTCAGTGGCGAGCTTGCCGGTGCGCGCCACAGCACCGCCAACCAGCACCAGCGCAAGACCAACGAAAAAACCGTGACACGCGCAGTGGGCAAGCGCCTGAGCGACGAGCACGGATCGCGCTGAGATGGTCGACGGCGAGGCGCTGATCCTGCAGGAGCTGGCCGCGCTCGACCGTCGACTGGTGCAGGCCGCCAAGCCGATCCGCCTGCTGTCGGCGGTGAGCTGGCCGGCGCGTGTGCAGACCGAGTTCCTCGAGCGCTGGCGCCATGGCCGCGTCAGCCTGCCGCACGTGGAGTATGCGCGGGCCGACTATTCCGGCACCCGCGACGAGATCGAGGCCGTGCAGCAAGCAGCCCACGTCTACGGCGACCATCCGGTGGCCGACTACATCTGGCGTACCGCCGAATCGCTGGACGTCACCACCCGCCTGCTCGATGCGCTGGGCACCGCCGAGGTGACCGAGCACTCGATCCGCCTGTTCGGCAAACCCGGCGATCTGTTGCCAGGCTCGGAAGTGCACAACATCGACGCAGCACGGCATTTCATCACCCTCGCCGAGGAGCTGTCGCAAGAGCTGGCGTCGCAGGAGGCCGACTACTGCCTGTCGGCCGAAGTGCTGCAGCAGGAACTGCAGGAACAGATCACCCGCTTCTTCGTGCACCACAAGGTGCGCGTCGAGATCGATCCCAACCTGATGGCCAAGGCAGCGGCCGGACCCACGCGCATCCGCCTGCGCTCGGCCACCGCATTCTCCGAATACGATCGCCACCAGCTGCTCGAACACGAAGCCTTCGTGCATTCGCTGACCGCGCTCAATGGCCGCGAGCAGGTCAATCTGCCGACGCTCGGCATCAATGCGCCGCGCATCACCGCCACCCAGGAAGGACTGGCGACCTTCGCGGAGCTGATCACCGGTGCGATCGACATCGGGCGCATGAAGCGGATTTCGATGCGCATCATCGCGATCGACATGGCGCTCAAGGGCGCCGACTTCATCGATGTATTCAAGTACTTCCTGGGCTCCGGCCAGACCGAAGCGGACAGCTTCACCTCGACCCAGCGTGTATTTCGCGGTGTGCCGCTCGTCGGTGGTGCCGCGTTCACCAAGGACACGGTGTATCTGCACGGACTGCTCAGCGTGCACACGTTCTTCCGCTGGGCGCTGAAGAACTCGCGTCTGAAGCTGATCCGCTACCTGTTCGCCGGCAAGCTGGCCCTGCACGACGTGATCGCGCTGGAACCGTATTTCGATTCCGGCTGGCTCAAGCCGCCGCTGTACATCCCGCACTGGATCTCGCGCGCCAACGGCCTGGCCGGCATGCTGGCGTTCTCGCTGTTTGCCAATCGCATCCGCCTGGATCGGGTGCAGGCGGATGATCTGGTGCTTGGGCTGTAGCGCGGCGTGGGTGCGGCCGGTGTATCCGGTTGCTGCCGCGGCGTGGGTCGCCCACGGAGTGGGCTCCTGCAGACAAGCGCGCGGTGGAGTGTCGTGCAGGTGCTAGATCGGCTTCTCGGTCCGTCGCGCACCACGGGTGCAGCCGGTGTGTCCGGTTGCTGTCGCTCCGTCGGTCGCCCACCGGGTGGGGGACCGCAGCGTATCGGTCCCGCCGCGACGCTTGTCGCGCGCCGGATGCGTTACTACAAATAATCCGACTGGCGGGCGACTGGCGGGCTTGTCGCTCGTCGCTGGTGCGGCGCGCTACCAGCGCCACGCGACCGTGAGGTCGACCTGGCGTGGTTCGCCGAGAATGCGCTTGAACGCGGTGCGGTCGTCGACGTGGTCGACGTACTGCTCGTCGAGCAGATTGGTCGCCGTGAGGGCAACGCCGATCCGACTACCCTGCCAGCCAACGCGCGCGTCGAGTACGGTATAGCCGGCGCGACGGGTCGGTTCGATGAAACCGGGCACGTCGCCGGCAACCAGAGTGGTCGAGCTCGCCGATGCAGCCCGGTAGGCGTCGATCGCCGCCGACCAGCCGCTGTCATTGCGCCAGATCAGTCCAGCCAGAAGGGTCGATCGGGGTGCGTCCGGCGCATCGCGCCCGGTCAACGACACGCGGCTGTTGCCGATCCGCAACTCGCCGCTGCGATGGCGGGCATCGAGCAATCCGATGCCGCCCCGCCACGCGATCGATGCGCTGATATCACCTTCGGCCTCGAGCTCCAGGCCGTCGATCCGGGTGCGGAACGCTTCGTCGGGTTGCACCAGGAAGGTGTCGAGAAAGCGGCGGTTCTTCCACTCGGTGCGGAACACCGCCAGTCGCGTGCGTACGCCTGCCTCCGACCAATCCGCACGCCAGAACAGCTCGGTGGTATCGAGGCGCTCGGGTGCATAGTCGCCCACCAATACGAAACTCGATCGACCGCCGCTGCGGTAGCCGCCCTGGTGGGTGACGCCAATCTCATGTTGGTCTGTCGGCGTCCACGCCAACGATGCGCCGGGCAGCCACAGGTCGTAGCTGGTATTGAGCGGCGTTTCGCGAACGCTCCGCGGCGGCTGCGGCGGAAAGCTGAGGAACCGGATGGCGCTGGTGGCAAAGTCTTCGTCGATGTGGCGGGCACCAGCGCTGGCGCGCCAGCGCTCGGACTGCCAGCTGATCTCCACAGTTGCTGCGCGGGTCTCCAGATCGAGCGCATTGATCGCGGTGTCCGAGGTCGATGCACCGGCTGGCGCGCCGAGAGTCGATTGCGTGGTCGTGCCGCCCACCAGTTCGCTGTCCTGACGCTCGCCTGCAACGAACAGTGCCCATCCGGCGACCAGCGGGATGCGCGCCGATGCGCCGGCGCGGCGGCGATCCTCGGTATCGAAAGTGCGGAAGGTCGAGAACACGTCGACGCGCGAAAGGCTGTCGCGATCGAGTTCGAGGCCTGAGCCCCACACCGCAGTCTGGACCACGCCGAAGTCGTAGGCCGCACGCATGCCGAGTGCGGTCGCCGCCAAGTCCCAATCGCGGGCCGTCAGGTCGAAGCTGACGCGATCAAAGGCGTCGAACGGCGCGCCCTGGAACGGTGAGGCCACGACGCGATCCGGGGCCTCGCCTTTCACGTGGAATCCGCTCAATTCCACCGACAGTCCAGGCAGCGCCTCGGGCTCGAGCAGCAGCTTGATCCGCGCGCGATCGCGCCGGTCGCTGTCATCGGTGGGATTGCGAAGGTCTGGATTCGATGCCGTATTGGACGTGAAGCGCATGAATCGCGGATCGTCCGACCGACCTGCCTCGAACACGCCAGACAGTCCGATCGACTCCAGCAGCGGACCCGAATAGCGCACAGCGGCCGCCTGCGATGAGCGCTCACCTGCCGCTGCTTGCAGCAGCAGGCTCGGGTCGAGCGCTGGATCGGCGGTGTCGATCCGCACCACGCCGCCGGCGGCACCGGCGCCATATTCGAATGCGCTTGCACTGCGCTGGAACTGGAGCCCGGCAGCGTCGTCGATCGACAACAGATTGTCATCGAGCAGCAGGCTGCCGATGTCGATGCCGTCGAAGAAGGTGCTGTTGCCGCTGAAGAAGTCGTTGTCGCGCGTGACCCCGCGGATACTCAGCGCCTGGCCGCCGCTGTACACGTTCGGCGCCTGGCGACCCAACTGGCTGAAACGCGCCAGCGGCTTGGCCGCAAGCTCGGCCGCGTCGTAGCGGGTGGTACTGGTCAGATCGCTGAGCGCCGGTCGAACCCTCCGCGGCGCCTGCCGATCGACAGCGATGCTGCCCTCGATGGCGGTGTCCTCGACCGTGAGCATGTCCAGGCTCGCACCGGGCATCGCGTCGTTGCGGGCCAGCAGGAACACCCCATCGTCGCGCAAACGCCATGCCACATTGCTGTCGGCCAGTGCGGCGTCCAATGCCGCGGCGGCCGAGATCGCACCATTGACTGGCCGACAGCGCGGCGCATCCTGCGCCAGTCGTGGACTGACGATGAAGCGCGCGCCGGTGCCGGCTGCGATCTGCTCCAGACAGCGCGGCAGCGCCACCGCGTCGACGTGCAACTGCGATGGGGCGTCGGCGGCCGCACTGGTGGCAGGCAGCAGCAGGGAGCTCAGCAGCAGGGTGCTCGACAAACGCATGGATGGTTTCGCTTGGTGATCGTCAATGGGATGTGGCGGGTCGGTGTCAGCCGCCGACCACGATCAGGCCGGGCAGCCGGCGCACGCGCAGCCCATGCGAGCGCGCGATGGCGTCCACCGCCATGTTGGCGTCGGCCAACGGGAACACGGCCGACACCGGTTGTCCGGCACTGTCCTGATCGAGCAGCAGTACGCGCTGCGGCAGATAGCGGTCCAGTCGCGCCAGCGCGTGGTCGAGGCGCTCGTGCTGGAACGACAGCACCTGTTCGCGCCACGCCAGTGCGGCCTGCGCTTGTGCGTCCATCGGCAGCGGTTGCACTGCAGCGCCGTCGGCGCGCAGGCGCATGCCGGCGGCAAGACGTGCCAGCGGCGCACCGCGCGCTACTTCGACCTCGACCATGCCATGGGTGACTGCCACGTCGACCGTGGCATCGCTGGCGTCGACCGCGTAGGCGGTACCGACTGCGGTCGCCGTGATCCCGGCGGCCGTCACCCGGAACGGACGCGCAATGTCGGGACGCACCTCGAACCATGCCGCACCGCGCAGCACGCGGATGCCGCGTGAGTCTGCCTGGTAGTCGATCGCGATCGCGCTGTCGCTGTCGAGCACCGCGCGCGAGCCATCGTCGAGGGTGAACTCGCGCACCTCGCCCACAGCGGTGCGCGCATCGGCGCGCAGCGTGGCCCACCAGCCGGGTGCGAAGGCCAGCGCCAGCAGCAGCATCGGTGCAGCCACGGCACCGGTAGCCCACCCGCGCCAGCGCGACAGTGGCGCCGGGCGCTGCGGCGTCGCCGCGGAGTCTGCATCCGGATGCGCGTTCGCGCTGCCGTACCACGCGATGCCGGCTTCGGCCAGCGCGATCGGATGCTGCGGATCGTGCGCCAGCCACAGCGACAACGCCGACTCCTCGGCAGGCTTGAGCGGGCCGGTCGCAAGCCGCAGCTGCCATTCGGCGGCGATTTGATGGGCGGACGTGTTCATCGCAAGTTCCCTGTTCCTGTCCTACGACGCGCCGATGGCGCGAATCCCCCAATCGGGGTGGTTGCGGATTGGATGCCGGCGCGCCGCCCGCTGCGAAGCGGGCTGCTGCCCGGATTGCGGCCGGTTCATCCGTTGCCCCCCGGCCGCTGACCGAGGATCTGTGCCAGGCGTGCGACCGCGCGACCGAGGTGGTTCTCGACCGTCTTGGTCGCCAACCCCAGCTGGCGCGCGATTTCCTTGTACGAGTGCCCCTCGACCCGCGCCAGCAGCAGGATCCGGCGTGCCTGCGGCGGCAGGGTTTCGATCGCGCGCGCCAGTGCGGTGAGCTCCTGCTGCATCGAGGCCAGTTCGTCGGGCGTGGCGGGTGCGTCATAGCCGGCATGGGTCAGATCGGCAACCAGCAGGTCGCGGGTGGTGCGGCGGCGCAGGGCGTCGCGGGCCAGATTGGCGCCGGCATGGAACAGCCACGCACGCGGTTCGCGGATCTGCCCTTCGCGGCCGGCGCGCAGCAGTCGCAGCCCTGCTTCCTGCGCAAGATCGTCGGCCTGCGCATCGTCGCCGACCAGCCGCCGCAGGTAGCGGCGCAGATCGTCGCGATGCTCGGCATAGGCCTCGCCGAGACGCAACGTGTTGCCGGAGTGATCGGGCAGGATCATGGGTCAGGTGCGATGGGGTTGCGCTGGATGCGCCGCAGCGGCGCGCCGGCTTTGCCGCGTGCGCGGGACGTGGTCAGCCCGCGCGTGCCCGACGGCGCAGGCGATAGTCGATCGGCAGGCGCAGCTGCATCGGTTCGACCAGACCGAACTGCGCCAGTCCAGGTACTGGCGAGGCGCTGTCGAGCAGCGCGAGCGCGGCGCGGTCGAGCACCCGCGCTCCGGAACTGGTTTCGATGGCGGTCGCGTCGATGCGTCCCAGCGGATCGATCGCGAAGCGCACGTGCACGGTGCCCTCGACACCGGCACGTCGCGCTGCGCGTGGGTAGCGCCGATGCTGGGCCAGCCAGTCGAGCACATGCAGTTCAACGAAGCCTTGCTGTGCATCGGCGCCCGCGGTGGTTGCAGCCGTAGTGTCGGCAGCTGCAGGCGGGGCTGCGGTCGCAGCAGGCGATTCGGCGGCGGCTTGCGAGTGTGCGGGCGGATCGATGCTGCCGGCAGTCAGCGCGGCGAGCGCCTCGCGCAGGCGTCGCTCGGCTTCGGTTTCGGCATCTGCTGCGGTGCTGATGACGGCGACCTGCCGCGCCTTGCCCGGGTCAGACGATTGCCCAGTCGACACGTTCTGCGCTGGCGACTCCGGCGCGGCCACCGCGCTCGTCGCCGATTCGGTAGCGGTCGCACGGCTGGGCGTGGCCGCCAGCGTCACCGACAGTGTGTACGCATCGTGCGCCGCACCATCGCGGGCGCCGAGCAGCCACAAGCCGGCGCCGAGTACGCCGGCATGCAGCGCCAGCGAGACGGCAAATGCCAGCCCCGCGCGCTGCATGGTTCCAGTCTGGCCGTCGATCCGTGCGCCCATGAATGACATCGCGCCGCCCGGCAGGCGGCTTTCCGCGTGCAGGGTACGCCCGGCGCGGGTTGGCGGCAACGCGGCGCGGCCCGATTGGGGGATCAGCGCACCTCGTGCGTCGTGCGGCTCTGGCGCGCCAGATGAACGGCTCGCGCTAAGGCTGCGCCGTCGGTCCCGGCGGATAGGCCATCTGCCGGGATTCGCTGATCAGGGTGATCTTCTGCCAGATCTTCTGGCTCAGGTTGGTGGTCAGCCGCTCCAGATCGTTGACCGCATCGACCACCACCGCATCGGAGGAGCTCTGTGCATACAGCGCCGCCACCTTGGCCGTCAGCGAGAGCATTTCCGAACAGTAGTCGAGATAGCGTGTCAGCTCGAACGGCGACAGCAGTCGTGGCGGCGAGGCGGCCGTGTCCGGCCCGCGCAGACTGCCGGCGGTCGGATCCTTGGTCAGCTGATGCATGTCGATCACGTGCACGATCGAGCGCAGCTCGTGGATGTCTTCCAGCGCCTCATTGCGCTTGACCCGGCTCTCGAAGGTGACCAGGAACAACACCCCGGCGCCGACCAGCACCGTGATGTTGATGATCGTCTCCAGCCCCTGCAGGCCGAATAACTCGTGCGGTGTCTCGCTGGCGCCGAGCACGCGCGCGACATACACGGTCAATGCCGCGCCGAGCAGCAGGATCAGCGCCACTCCGGCGCGCAGGCGCCAGTTGGGCTGAGCCAGGCGCGCCGCGCGCGCCTTGTTTTCCCGTGCTACCTCGGCAAGTTCCGCGCACACCCGCGACAGGCTCGATTGCGGAAAGCGCGCGACGATGCGCGCACCCAGCTGGACGAGGGTGGCGACGATCTTGTCGGAGTCGAGGGTGCGGTACATGGGCGCTCGCTGCGCGGGTTGCGTGGCAGGATGCGGTGCGCCCCGCGTGCGGTCAATCGGGGCCGCCGCCGACTATGCTGCCTGCAGCATCCGGACCGCGGCGATCGTGGTGTCGATGTCGGCGCTGGATACATCCAGATGGGTGACCGCGCGCACCCGATACGGGCCCAGTGCGACCATCCGCACGCCGCGGGCCAGCAGCGCCTTGCAGAACGCCGCACCGTCGGTGCCGCGCGCGGGATCGAGCTCGAAATAGACCAGATTGGTCTCGACTTCATCCGGGTCGAGCCCGATCCCGGCGATCTGCGCCAGGCCCTCGGCCAGCCGGCGCGCGTTGGCGTGATCCTCGGCCAGCCGCTCGATGTGGTGGTCGAGCGCGTAAAGGGCACCGGCGGCGATGATGCCGGCCTGGCGCATCGCGCCACCGAAGCGCTGCTTGACGTACCAGCACTCGGCGATGAAGTCTTTGCAGCCTGCGAGGGCAGCCCCCACCGGTGCGCCGAGTCCCTTGGAGAAATCGATCCACACCGAGTCGAAGGGTGCGGCAAAACGCGCGGCATCCACGCCGCTGGCGACCACCGCGTTGAGCAGGCGCGCGCCGTCCATGTGGGTCTTCATGCCGAGTTCGCGCGCGGCCGCGCACACCGATTCGATCTGCGCCAGCGACCACACCGCACCACCGGCGAGGTTGCAGGTCTGTTCGATGCTGAGCACGGTCTGGCGCGGCGAATGGCGCATGCGCGGCAGGCGCTGTGCTGCGCGCAGCTGCTCTGCGCTGAAGCGGCCGCGATCGCCCTTGATGGTCAGCGCGTTCAGACCTGCGTTGGCGGCCGTACCGCCGACCTCGTACCAGACGATATGCGCGCTTTCGTCGCACACCACATCGTCGCCGCGGCGGCCGAGCACGCTCAGCGCGACCTGGTTGCACATCGTGCCCGAGGGCATGAACACCGCCGCTTCCTTGCCCAGCAGGGCGGCCACGCGCTCGCACAGCGCATTGACGGTGGGATCTTCGAAGGCGGCCTCGTCGCCACACGCGGCATTCGCCATCGCCTGGCGCATGGCCGCGGTCGGGCGCGATTTGGTATCGGAGCCAAGGTCGATGAAAGGGCGCTGGTCCATGGGAAAAATGGGGAAAAATGGGGACGGAGGGAATTAAGGGAACGGAGACGGAGGCAATTCAAACGCGCCTGCATCTGGCAGCGCTCTTTAACTCCCTCCGTCCCCATTTAAGGGAGCCTGATGGCTAACGCTAGCGGAACGCAGCGCGGAAAGTATGAGTGCAGAGCCCAGCAGCGTCAGCATGACGACCTGTTCCGCCGCATCCGCGCCGGTGACCCGACCAGCGACGGCGGCGAAACACACCATGAGCACGTTGGTCCCGATGCAAGCAGCCCGGAGGCCGAAGGCAGTTTGCCCATATTGTCGATTCAACAAGTTCAAGACTCCACCAAGTGCGATCGCCATTCCGGCGCCGAAAAACCAGACTTTGGCACTGGGAGTCGATTGGAGACCGAACGTCGTGGCCATGTGGAGAAGACCCAAGGCCAGGGTCGCGATCGCGGACAGTGCGTACAGCATCTTCACGGAATTGACTCCTGCTCAGGTGTGCATGCGGGCATCGCCGCCGTGAAGGACAAATATCACCAAAGAAAACCCCCACGTTGGGCGACCAATGGGCCGACCAAGCTTTCGCGCTTCAGAGATCGGCTACCGCAACAACGGTTGATTTGGGAGTGGATTCCATCGCTGAACTGCTGCACCGGCACCTACTATGCTCGTTTGCCAAGCAATTCAGCCATGCGGGTTTGCCAACCCGGACCCGAGGCTTTCCATTTGGCAAGCACTGTTTGCGGTAAGCGGATCGTGACTTGATGCCGAGGGTTGGTTGCAAAGTCGAGTCCACGCTCCTCCAGCGTCTTCAGTCGCCTGGCCGGATCATGACTGATTCGCATGGATTAGCGTCACTACAACAATCAGGCGACGCAGGCGCGGACCGTGCCGGTCCTTCACCTTGAGTCGAGCCGCCCCGAAGGCGCCGGACTGACTGCTGGCTTAGGCGCCACTCGCGGCGATGGCAGAGGCGAGGATTGCAACGCCTGCGACCAACGAGCAGATGCCAATGAACGGCAGGTACCTCAGTGCCTTCGGGACCGAGCGCTTTGCGAAGCGCTGATGCCAGCGCCATGGCATGACCGAGAGCACAAGGGTCGTCAGGACGAGTACCCAGCCGAAGACCAGAATGGGCGTGGGAAACGGCATGCGTCCGGCCGCGATGACAAGCGCAGCGCCGGCAACCAAGCGAATCCCGAGTTCAAGGTAATGCGTCCTGGCTGTTCCCGCCAAACCCAACAGGAAACTGCTGGCAACTGCCGGCCTGAGTAGGGCGGCAACGGCGAGGGCGACGAGGAACAGGCCAAGCGACGCAACAACGCCGAGAGCTACCGTCGCCAGCATGGCAATCCGCGCTCAAGAGAAAGTGGGAAAACGGGGACGGAGGGAATTAAGGGGGAACGAAGACGGAAGCAATTCAAACGCGCCTGTATGCGGCAGTGCTCCTTAATTCCCTCCGTCCCCATTACACGGCAGTGCTCCTTAATTCCCTCCGTCCCCATTACAGTGGACACGCACGATTCTCGGCCGGCAAACCGGGGGGCGGCAAACCGGGATACACAGGCAAACCGGGACACACACGATTCCTACAGGCAAACCGGGGCAAACCGGGACACACAAGATTCTAACCGGCAAACGGCGCGGTCGTCGCAGCGCGATCGTCGATTGCGCAGCCCCCGCGTGTCTCACCGATCCGGCAGGTACCGCGCAGCGTCCGGATACAGCTGCTGCAACACCTCGAGCGCGCAGGCGCGCAGCCGGGTTGCGAACTGCGGATCGGCCCATGCGTCGGTTTCGGTTGCAGCATGCGCCGTCAGTGCCGCATCCACCGCGGCTGCCCAGTGTGCCGGTGCGCCAATCTCGCGCCACGGCCCGCGGCCGCGGCCGAAGTGGGCGACTGCGAGGTAGCGCAGCAGGGCGTCGCGGGTCACCCGGG
>Ga0209181_10003961_pt1 | contig 22387 bp, 17 predicted proteins | sample MAT05_FD_187208 | JGI IMG/M metagenome (GOLD analysis project Ga0209181, IMG submission 187208) | Freshwater microbial communities from Lake Fryxell liftoff mats and glacier meltwater in Antarctica - MAT-05 (SPAdes) (version 2) | ecosystem: Environmental > Aquatic > Freshwater > Ice > Liftoff...
GTCAACCATTTTTTCATCAGACAACACTATTTTTCTGCGAATAGTGGGGCTATTTAAAGAAAAATAGGGGCCGTATGATGGAACAAAGGGTGGCATCAAATGACTAAGTTATTGGTGCCGCGTTCCTAAGATGCATATATCTGTGCGCCGTGAATAAGTTCTTCGTGAGGCTGCAAAAAATAGCGGCTGCAAAATCGGATTTGGTCGCCCACTCGGTAAAGTTTAGATTGAGCCATATCCATGCCTACAATCTCTCCAATTCGATTTAACAAGTACTCAGTAAGGCTTTCGGCTGGATACCACTTGTCCCCAACCTTCGCTAAATAGGGTATCCAAGTCTTTGAATTGGCGCGGCGGCAGTTGGACTCGCCGAACTCATATACTCGGATAAAGTCTTTTGGACGATCGCCACTGACACTCATCTCTTCTACCACCACAAAATTGCGGGGGCGCAAAGTTGGAATAGCAGCGGGCTTATGGATGTCAAAGCCACTAACATTGATGACTTTGGCTTTGGTAATTTTCATCTGATTGGACCAATAGCACAGTGGTTGGATTTGTGGTGCAATGATAAGTTTTATCAGTACAACAACCTAATAGATTGGTATCAATGCAACTAGTGCCGCGTCCGGTAGTTGGCGTATGAATCCAGGAGACATGTTTTTCCTTCCTCAAGGCGCGAAGAGGGCGAAATACGGGATATTTTAACCGACGAGCAACGCAGAAGAAGGGGAAATAGGGCACTGGATTCATACGCCAACTACTGGACGCGGCACTAGTCTCCGCAAAGATTAGCCATCCCATGCTTTCAATGATATAAACAAAATACCCCAAAATGCAAAAGGCTCAGCGTTTGTGCTGAGCCTTTTTGCGGACCGGACGGGACTCGAACCCGCGACCTCCGCCGTGACAGGGCGGCATTCTAACCAACTGAACTACCGATCCGTGCTTTTTAAGCGGGGCAAAGATAGATGCGCCGATTTCAAAACGACAAACATTTCTTTTAAAAAAATTAACTTTGTCCGGCAAGTCGCTTCTGTCAACACCCCAAAAACCTCGTAAAACTACTGATTATCAATTAGTCAGGCACTCTAACCATTCTACAGTCAGCATTTAATCATTCAACCTCTAAAAATGCCTTTTCAGAGAAAACGCCTTGAAAAACCACTGACACCCGATGAGGCGACCCTCAAACTGGAGTCCTTTTGTTCGTATCGGGAGCGGTGCCCGAAGGAAGTAAGGGCCCGATTGAAAGAATTGGGTATGAGGGGCGACGATGCCGATCAGATTTTCGAGGTGCTGCGGGAAGATGGATTTTTCAATGAAGAACGGTTTGCCCTGGCTTATGCAGGGGGCAAATTCCGGATCAACCATTGGGGGCGGGTGCGGATTCGGATCGAGTTGCGGATGCGCGATATTGCGCCGGAAGTCATCGAGCAAGCGCTGAGTTCCATTGATGAAGCAGAATATTTGACCGTACTGTTGCAGTTGCTGGAAAAAAAACGGCAGCATTATACCGGCGAAGAGCATGCCCGCGAAAAAACAGCGTCGGCTTTAATCCGTGCAGGCTTCGAGCCGGAATATGTTTTTCGCCATCTCTAAACGACCATCAGAAACCTGACTTATCCGAAAAGTTGGTAAACCGGGCTATTGACTGTGTAGTATCTTTCGGATACATTTCTGATCCAAATCATTTCAACAATTTTAAATCTTGTATCTCGTATGGCAAAGGAAAAACTTACATTGGAAGAACTCAAGGTTCAGAGTTTCATCACGGCGCTCGGCGACGATCAGATGAATCAGGTCAAAGGTGGCTTCACCATCGTCAAAGGCCGCCGCTCTACCTTCCGTACCCGTTGGACTTCAGTGGACATCCGTGCAGAACATTTTGAAAATCTGATGCCCGGGCCCAATAAAATGTAGTTCAATCTTTCCCCCTCAACCATTTTATTGGACGTTGGACGTTGGACGTTGGACAAATAAAGCCGGGTAATATCCAACGTCCAAAGTCCAACGTCCCAATCAATTTGAACTGCCTTCTATTCCCCTGCGCCATTTTTCCCCAACGGTTGCCGCAAATGTTTGACCGTTCATTTTGCTGTGCAGCCAGGCACTGAGATCGAAGGTTTCGAGCAGTGCATGCACACCGGGCGACTTGGCCTGCACTTCCAGGTCCGATTTCATTTTCTGAAAAGCAGGCATTCGTTCGCGCTGCGTGGGCAGCCGCAGGAGCTCCGAAATGAAGTGCATAAACCGCCGCTCCAGCTCAAACAGGCGGTTTTTCCTTTGCATGAACCGCGCCGCAGATCGCACAAGGGATTCAAGCAATACAGTGTTGCCCATTTCAAAATGCAGGAGCAGGAGCAGGATCCGGGCGAGGCTTTGCAGGTCCTCCCGTTTTACGGAGCGCGGCTGGTTCAACCAATGATTCAGGTGTTGCAAGGCACCATCGTAATCGCCATTTCCAAAGCAAATAACGCAGTATTGAAAGTAAAAACTGGCCGTTTCATACTCTTCGGGGTCGAAATCGGCTGCTTCATGCTGACAACGCTCCATCTCCAGGCGCCCTTCGGAGAACTCACCCGTGTAGATGAACAGCACGAATATATTGCTGAAATACTGCCGGTGGATCTTGCGGCGGTCGTCTTCCGTGATCGGCGTGAGTTCGCGAAGTTTTTGCAGACAGACCCGCACTTCGTCGTATTTGCGCAACAAACCGCAGGAAAGGATCAAATTGCTCAATGCCGCGATGTAGTCCGAGAGGGTTTCCCGCAGAAAATGTGGTTGCGACTCCAGCAAATCAATCAATTTTTTCCCCGTTTCGTAAAAGGCCTCATATTCCAGTGCCGCATAGTGGTAAACGTTGAGCGTCCGGTAGTACATAACGCGTGCCTTGTGGGAAGTTGCCAAATCCGGACTTGCAAAAAAGTCTTGATTGACAAGGGTTTGCAGCATTTCCATGCGGTCTTCTCCCCGGTGTTGAGGCTCCCGTTTGAGCGTTGTGTACACTTGAAAAAATGCCTTCCGATAACTTGAAGCATTGCGCAGTTGATCCTGAACGCGCTCTTCCTCATAAAGCAGTTGTTCCAGGTTCTTGTGCAGATAATCCGCGTCCATCTGCGTGTAGGCCAACTGTTTTTCCCAATGAATGACTTCCAGCTGTTGCGTAAAACCTTCGTATTGCCGGGCCAGGCGCGCGGCTTTATGCAACAGCTCGCGGCAGTCGTCGTAATGCCCGCGTTTGTAGAGCACTGCTACGCTTTGCAGGAGTTGGTTGAGTCGGAATTCGACCGACTGCTGCTCATCGAAGCTTTGCAGCGATTTGAGCACGAGGTCGTACAGGTAGGCCTTGAGTTCAGAATATTTCTTGCCCTCGGGCGGCTGACTTTTATAAATTTTCGTCTTTAACTTTTCTTCGTCGAAGGTTTCCATCGCCGCCACCGCGTCAAATAATTGCAGGTATTTGCTGCTGCGCTCGGTTTTACCCCGGATAAAAATGCGGAAGTAGCGCTTCTCCGACATCGAGAGCGCTTGAACGAGGCGAAACAATTTATCGGACGGCGTTTTGGACATGGCTGGGAAATTCGCGTTTGAGGGGTCAAAAGTGTCACCTTTTTATCATTTTCACAACTAATAATTTGGCCTCAGAAACCTGACTTATCCGAAAAGTTGGGTTGCTCAACGGCCCACGCCACAGATACTTTTGTTGCAGATTTTTGATAAAAGAAAAATGCATCTGCCATGTTGAACGCCCGTCCACTCCACCATAGCCCCGATCAGGCAGAGCCCGTCCGCAGCGCCCGCACGATCCCCATGCCCGTGGAACCGATGATCCCGACTTCTGAACCTGTCGCCTCCCCCGTCGCACCCAATGGAAAGATCGTGTTGCCGACGATGGAAGGACTGTGCTTCGAGAAAGTCAAGCACCTCAATTATCTGGAAGCCAGCGGCAACTATACAGCGCTGCACTTTACCGACGGACGGCAAATACTCGTGTGCAAAACCCTCCGCGAAGTAGAGATGATGCTGCCGGAAGATTCGTTCGCCCGCATCCATCGCTCGCATACGGTGCACCTGAAACACTTGAAAAAATATGTGCGTGGCAAAGGGGGCCACGTCGTGCTGCAAAATGGCGTGACACTCGTGGTATCGGCCGGGCAGAAAGACTTGTTTATCAGCGCCGTCCGGCAGTTTTTCGGATGAATTGGTTTCACCCGGCGACACGATGGGATAGCGCAAATCAATTCGCCGTGTCGTCGTGTGAAACCAACGTGTTGATCCATAAAACCGAACCCCAAAAGCCCACCCCAATCAACCGGTGAAAAAACACCTTGACCATTTGATGACCCAATTCATGTAAACACAGTAAGGGTTTGGTTTGACACCGGGCGCAGCAATTTGTTGCCCGGTGTTTTTTTATTGGAGAGCTGGCAGAAATCAAAATAACACATTCTATATTTGTCCGGCTTATCGTCACAACCATCATTTCTAAATTCAAAACAACTTGTCATGTTCAAAAACACCAACCAATTTAGGAGCCGCGCTGTTCGCACTATGTGTGCTGCTCTGCTCGCCCTCTTGTTCTTCTCTCCATTTGTTTCCCTGGCCCAGAAGGGGGGGGGGGCAGAAAATGATGTCTGCCATCAGATAGAAAGCTGTTCCACAGAACTGAAGGTAGAGATCATTCGTGAATTCCCAAATGTGACCGCCAGCTGCCCTACCAGTACAGGATGTGCGGGCGTGGGGCCTTTCGCACAGATGTATTACAAGGTCTATTTGCGCTATATCCCCAACAATCCGGGGGATCTGGACAAAAATTTCAACTTAAAGTATGAAAGGCTCAATGTCAATGTAGGTCTGAACATACCGACTAATGGTTATTCCCACATTGATTGGGGCGCGACTTTCAGGTGCTGGCAATTACAACATTTGGCCAATTGGCCGGCTGATCAAGTCAGGTTCGAATTTAATAAGGACAATCAAACAGTGAGTGTTGACTTTGATAACACTTATGATCCCAATAACCCATTACCGCCTAATAATGGTTGTGGCTATGCAGGAGAGCACGTGCCTTTTGCTTTGGGCGCTCCTCCTTTGGGAACATCTTGTGCAGGACCAAACAACACTCAAACATGTGCCCATGCAGAACTTTTTACCGTAGTGGTGAATGCATTTCCCGGCGAAACCATTTCCATGAATTGCAGGACGCCTTCTGAATACAAACCATATTCTGCTGGGTCCGCCCAGGCATGCAACCCGCTCGTTGGATGTTTTAACTCAGGAAACAATAACGGTATGTTGAATGTGACGATTCCGCAGCCCGCTACATACGTTGGCACTGGCAATGCACACCTTCAACTGCAACTCGAAACCCCGGTCGTCAATACCGATGGCAGTTGCGACGTAAATGTGGTACTTCACAATAGTGGACCAACTACACGGGCTGTCACCTATCTTGAATTTTCTATGTTGGTTTCTTACTACCAAGCCGAGCAGGAATTGGAATTTATTGGTTTCAGCCCGCTCCTGCCCATTAAAGTAGGTGTAGTTCCTAATCTTAATGTCAAGACAGCCACCCTGCGATTTATGATCCCGTATGATCCCGGCACGTCTGTAGATCCCAACCGCTCCATTCCGATCGGGACGATCAGACTTAAACCACCAGCCTTAGACAATGCAGCCTATAACACCCACCTGGAGTTTATTAACCCCGAAAAAGCACGGATTATGACCAGTGGCCTCACATCCGCTTGTTCCAATCTCAATCAAGGCGCTTCCCAAAACTGTACCAGCCCGGCTGGCAAAGACCCGCCTTGCGACGATTACGGATCTGTGTTCACCTTGCAAGGGATGAATGCTACAGGCGATTGTAATTCAACCCGTGGAGTAAAAGCAGGTTTTACCAATCCCGGCACAGGCAGCTCCCAGCTTAAATTAGTTTTTTTTGAAGCCTGGATCGAGTTCGATATGCCTACAGGGCTGAATATCAATGGGGTTAATTTTACTGATTCCTGGGGGTGCCCTTCCACGCAATGTTGGGAAGTAGATGCCGGCAATTCAAAGTTGCTTAAAATTTTCATCTCTTATGCGCCCGGAAGTTTTTTGACTCTCGATATCAATCCCGATGCCTTTTTTGAAATCAGTTTTTCAGGAACCGGTTGTGTCAATGGAGCAAAAATAAAGCGATTGCAGATGACCGACATCACCTCATCCTCACCCTGTGTGCCTCCCTATACGGCCTCGTTCTCAGGCTTCCCGGTATGTCAGGTTGCCAAGGTGAGTGGGCATCTTAAAACCGAAGGTATGTTGGGCCTGGAAGGCGCAAGTGTTGCACTGACCAATACCTGTGAACTCCCCGCCTGCCCCAATACATCAATGATCTCAACAGGCAATGCCAGTAACAACCCCGGCTATTTTCTTTTTTGCACTTGTGACGATAATACTTGCGTTCAATATACAGTCACTCCCACGCACAATGAAAACCCGCTCAACGGTGTGAGTACCTACGACTTGGTGCTGATCAGTAAACATATCCTCGGGCTAGAGCCTTTGGGGTCGCTTTATAAAATGATCGCGGCGGATGCAAACAAAAGCGGGAGCATCACCACGTTTGATATTGTAGAGATCAGAAAGTTAATCCTCGGTATTTATACTGCACTTCCGAATAATCAGAGCTGGAGATTTGTGGATAAATCCCATGTTTTTCCAGATCAGAGCAATCCATTTAAATTCGCTTTTCCTGATAATATTCAAATCAACGTTTCCACTCCTCCTATTACCGATAAAGATTTCGTAGCGATCAAGGTGGGAGATGTAGATAATAGTGCGATCCCTTACTCAAAACCAGGCAACCGGCCAGTTGCCGAGCTGGATTGGGTTTCCCAGCCCGCGAAGCAGGGTACTACCCTCACAGTGCCAATTGTTTACCGGGGCTCCGTACCGCAGGATGCCATCCAAATGGGATTGCGTTTTAATCCCGCTGTGCTCAGTCTGCTTAGTCCCTCCAAAGGTGATTTGCCGGGCATGACCACCGACCATTTTGGCCTCACGCAAGCAAGCAAAGGAGAAATCCGTTTTTCCTGGCTTGGCAACCTTGCCGAAGGGCAGCAGATCGAACCGGGTGATGTATTGTTCCATCTGACGTTTCGGGTCTTGACCGATTTACCTGTTTCCGGCCTTCCGCTTTCAGTAGATGACAACGTCTTATACAATGCCGCCTGGCATTCAGACGGGACCGAATATGCCCTTCAGCAGTCAGAGGCCTCTTCAAGAACTTCCTCCTCTACGTCAGGCGCGGAGATTTCGGCTCCTTTGCTGGCCCAATGCGTACCTAATCCCACGAATGGGGAAGCCCGCCTGATCGTCCAATCGGAACAAGCGACCAAAGGCCGGATCCGGCTCTATGATGCTTACGGCCGTAATCTGGTCGTTCGCGATGTATCGCTCTCGGTCGGCAGTCAGGAGTTCGCACTACCCGAAGTGGCAGGTTTGGCCCCAGGGGTGTATCTGTGGAAAATCCACACTCCAGAAGGGAAAAAAGTCAGCGGACATTTGATCAAGGAGCAGTGCGTTTTGCGGGAATGGCTTTGCAGGTGTGGGCTTAAAAAAGGTTGTAAACCCTTTTTTAAGCCCACACCTGCAAAGCCATTTACATGAATTGATGGTCACGAAATCTCCAACCAACTATGTACATCAATCCTCTCACTCATGAAATATCTAATATTCTGCATACTGGCGGTCAGTGCGCCTGCTCTCTTATTTGCTCAAAACAACCGTATTTATGTCAAAAAGACTGCTGTTGGCGCCCAGACCGGTCTGAATTGGACTGATGCTTATCGCGATTTGCAGGCTGCGCTGCAAGGCGCAGAAAAGGGCGATACCCTTTGGATCGCCGAAGGCATCTACCGACCTACGATGGCGGCTGACCGGACAGTCTCATTCGAGCCACGCAGTGGCGTGGCGCTTTTCGGCGGGTTTGCAGGCACAGAAACCAGCCTGGGTCAGCGCAACTGGGTCTTACACCCGACTGTGCTGAGTGGCGATATCGGCACGGTGAACGACAGCACCGACAACTCCTACAACGTAGTCTATCTGCTCAATCCTGACAGCAGCACGGTACTCGATGGATTGATCATCCGGCACGGGGCAGCCACCTACGACGGGGCGGCAGGCGGCAGGGACCGCCGGGTCTCCGGCGGCGGGCTTTACATCATGGGCGAAGACTGGGAGGCTTACCCGGATATTCGCCACTGCCGCTTCGAGCACAACACCGCCCTGCGCTTTGGCGGTGGGGTCATGGTCAACGGGGAAGACGACGGCTCTGCAGCGCCCAGGTTCCTGGATTGCACTTTTGCTGACAACCATTCTCTGACCAATGGCGGCGGACTGGCCAATCTGGGCGGGAGCATTTTGGAGCGGGGCTATGACTTCTCAGGGTGCCAGTTCTTGGGCAACTATAGTAGGCAAAGAGGTGGCGGAGCTTACTATGCTGTGTCACATGGGCGAAACCAGCCCTTATTTCTGAATACTGACTTCGAGGCAAACACAGCACAAAATCAGGGCGGAGGTATCATGGTCTACACAGGAGGGGACGTGACTGCTTCATTTGCTTTAATTGGCTGCCAGTTTCTAGAAAATGAAGCAGGGCAAGGAGCAGGTCTTATGCTTTTTCCAGGCACATTTGCTACTTTTGATAGTATTGTAGTTATGCAATGCACATTTAAAAAAAATAAATCTGATAGTTCCTCTATAGTATCTCCGTCTAGTATCATATTTATAGATCAAATAGGCTCTACTCAATCTGTTTTTAAAATAAATGCAGTTGATTTTTCTGAAAATATTAGCTATGGATATTTAATTTCTATAAATAATAGTGAACAAGGGTATTTTTACATGGAACAAGTAAATATAAAGAGCAATATTGGTTGTAATAATATTATTTCAGGCTTTAAAAACACTACAATAAAAAAAACTTCATATAAAAATAACATTAGTTTTGGGTTTATGTTTTATGTATCCTTATCGAAAAAGGTATTATTTTATAATTTTATTGCAACAGAAAATATAAGTGGCCGAATAGATCAAATTTCGGGAGGGTTAGTCGAGACGCCAGATACAAAAGATAAGTTTATCGTGAATTCGATTATTAAGGACAACATCTTTTTAGGTAAAATTTCCCAATCCGGCCCGGCTCCAGATACCACTTTTATCATCAACTCCATATCCATTGGCCAACGCAACCTCCCCCTTGATTTTGGAAACACCAACATAAAAGTTTTCCAGCATTGCTACTTTGATTCCCTTGACTGTACGGCGTTGCCTAAAAATTTCATCTGTGGTCCGGGGCTGATCATCGGAGGGGACCCCCAGTTTGTGCAGCCCGACAGCGGCAACTACCGGCTGTCCGCTTGCTCGCCTTTGGTAGACGCCGGCATCAATGCGCCTGTTCTGGGCATCGCAGAGGACTTCGACGGACATCCGCGCATACAGGGCGGCACGGTGGACATCGGCCCGTATGAAACGGGTGTTTTTGGTTTTTCAGCGACTGCGCAGGTGCAGCCTGCGTGCGCGGGCGTTTCTTCGGGCGCCGCAACATTCGACCTGACCAACGGTTGTCCGCCCTATACCTATGCATGGAAATCAGGCAACCAGCAAGGCTTTGGCACGACAGGACTAGCCCCCGGGGAATACGTTTTTACAGTCAGCGACCACCGCAACAAGATTGCTTTGGATACCCTTGTCGTGACAGAAGTAGCCGCTCCTTTACTTACGCCCATCGCCGTACCGGTACAATGTGGCAGTACGTTGGGCGGTTCGGCGAGCGTGAAAGTAAAGGACAATGATCCTCCTTTTGCATATTTGTGGAGCAATGCTGCCAAAGATAGCCTTGTTCAGAATCTGGCTCCCGGTACTTACTCCGTGACAGTATTCGACAAGTGGGGCTGCCGGGACTCTACCAAAGTGGCGGTAGGGCGGCAAGGCAATATCACCTTGCAAGCGGACGGCACTCCGATCTCCTGCTACCAGGCCGCTGACGGAAGCCAATCCTTGAGGGCCTTAAATGGTCGCAGCCCCTTTGCCTGGCATTGGAATGATGGCAATATGGATTCTTTGCGCATGGGCCTTTCTCCTGGCGCTTATGCCGCTACGGTTACGGATGGCTTTGGATGTACAGCAACCTATACGTTTACTATGAGCCAGCCTGACACGCTTCAGTTCTCTGTAGTCAACCAAGGCGCTACTTCCTTGCAGCCACCCAATGGATCTTTGAACGTAAACTCCGTCAGCGGAGGAATACAGCCTTATCAGTATACTTGGAACACTGGAGCTATGGTGCCAGCAATCAAAGATTTGGCTCCTGGCTTCTACTCCGTAACCATTACGGACGAGCGAGATTGCACCGCTACCTGGACATTCGAAGTAGAAAACCTGGTATTGACACAGGAAGCCAATGGTGAAAACGCACGCTTGCGCCTATTTCCCAACCCTGTGGGCAATGAACCCTTGCAGGTAGCATATTCGGGAGAAAATGATGCAGCGATCCTGGAATTGTACGAAGCTTCTGGCAAAATGATCCACTCGGAGACAATATCGGGAGATATTCAACGAATTTCGCTCAAAGACCTCTCGCCTGGGTCATATCGGGTGCTGTTGCGCAATCAAAGCGGTCTGGTGATCGCAGCAGGGAATTTCATTCGGATAAGATGAGATATTGGGGCCTGCTTATTGATGGGCTGACTCAAAGTCAGCCCATCAATATCAGCCACACATTTAACACCGGGCACGGCAACATGCCCCGATATTTTTATTTGCGGTTTGGCCGTTTCAAGCAAAACCCACCGATAAACACAGTTTTTTTTCAAAAAATATAAATTTTTGAAGTTAAGACCCCTACTTCGCACCGGGATATTTCGTTCACCAGAAAAATCCGTTCCCAATGAGAAGACTTTTCGCCACATTTGTCCTGTTAAATGCCTTTTTTGCCAGTGCTTTTGGTCAGGACCCCATTTTTTCACAGTTTTACGCCGCTCCCCTCCAGATCAATCCCGGGTTTGCTGGCACCGCGCTCGCTCCGCGCATGGGTGTCATTTACCGCAACCAGTGGACGGGATTCAACAATGCTTACCGGACATATGCCGTCTTCTACGAGCAAAGCATCCCGCAGCTCAACAGTGGCATCGGTTTCAATGTAGAAGGGGACGATGCGGGCAACGGCATCTACAAAACCAATCGTTTCTCCGCGATTTATGCCTACCGGCTGGCGGTTGCAGAAAAATTTGCGATCAAACTGGGCGTGGAAGCAGGAGTGCACCAGACCTCTTTGGATTGGGACCGGCTCATTTTTCCGGACCAGATTGATCCGCTTGACGGCATCAACATCAACACCGCCGAGCTTCGGCCCGATGTAACCAACACAGCCCGGCTCGATATCTCTGCCGGTATGCTGCTGCTCAGCGATCGTTGGTATGCAGGCTTTGCGCTCAAACACCTCAATACGCCCAACGAAGGGATCCTGCTGACCAACGACAATGTGGCACGCGGACTGCCGCTGCGCTATACCGTACATGGCGGCACCGAAATCACACTCGTGAAAGGCAATAAACGCAAGACTGGCTCGTTTTTGTCGCCGAATTTTCTATTTGTATCACAGGGCCCTTACCAACAATTGAATGTCGGAGCATACGCCAGCGCAGGGCCTGTTTTTGGCGGCGTTTGGTATCGGCATACTTTTGGCAATGCGGATGCGACCATCCTGTCGGCAGGTTTTCGGCAGGGTGTAATCAAAATCGGTGTGAGCTACGACCTGACGGTTTCCCGGCTCGCGAAAGCGGCCGGTGGTACTTACGAACTGACTTTCGGTCTGGTTTTTAAAGAAAAAAAGCGGATTGATATCAATGATTGTGTCCGGATGTTTCAGTAAAACAGAAAACTTAGAGGCTGTTCAAGACAAATTTTTGCTGGTTTTTCCTCTTTTTAAGCGGTTTTTGTTGCTAAAATGGCCCATCATCGGACGCTAAAACATCTTGCTCTCGTTAAATTTGGCAAAACCCGAATTACAAAAGGTTTTGTTTGCCTACTTTTGCCACTCATTTTTTTAAACTTGTATTTTTAATACGATGAAGAAAACACTCATTCACGGGTTAAGCTTTATCCTGCTGGTCTTTTTACTAGCAAGTTGCGGAGGAAAAAAAGAACAGTCCTCTACTACTGGCTGGAACTACAACGACCAGAAATGGGGCGGCTTTGAAAAACTTGATTACGAGGGCCAGGTGACTGGGCCGAACCTGGTGCTCGTCGAAGGCGGCACCTTCACGATGGGTCTGACTGACCAGGACGTGACTTACGAATGGAACAACGTTGCGCGTCGTACCACCGTTTCATCGTTTTACATGGACGAAACAGAGGTGACGAACACCGATTACCGCGAGTACCTCTTCTGGGTAGCCAACACCTTTGGCGAAACCTATCCGGAAGTATGGCGCCGCGCCCTGCCCGACACGCTTGTATGGCGGGAAGAATTGTCGTTCCAGGAGCCGTTGGTGGAAACTTACTTCCGCCACCCGGCCTACGACGAGTACCCGGTGGTGGGTGTCAGCTGGAACCAGGCCAACGAGTATGCTAAATGGCGTACTGACCGTGTGAACGAAATGATCCTGATCAAAAAAGGCATCATCGAACTCACACCTGACCAGAAAAACGAGAACAACTTCAACACGGAGGCTTATCTGGCTGGTCAATACGAGCCGAGCCCCCGGAAGAACCTGAAAGACATCCGCACAGGCGGTGAGCGTCGGGTGCGTTTCGAAGATGGTATCGTGCTTCCGGAATACCGCCTTCCAACCGAAGCGGAATGGGAATATGCTGCACTCTCCTTGTTGGGCAATCAGGCTACCAGCAAAGACGAGTTGATCAGCGATCGCCGCATCTATCCATGGAACGGCAACACGGTCCGCTACCAGAAACGCAATCGCTACCAGGGTAAGATGCTGGCCAACTTCAAACGGAGTGGCGGTGACTACGGTGGTATGGCCGGTGCACTCAACGACAAAGCCTTTACGCCGTCGCCTGTACGCTCTAACTGGCCCAACGATTACGGCTTGTACAACATGGCCGGCAACGTGAACGAATGGACGGCTGACCTGTATCGCCCGATGACGGCCTCCGACCTGGAAGATACTGAGAACCATGACCTGAACCCGTTCCGTGGTAACAAGTTCCAGACTAAAAAACTGGACCCGGAAACACGCCAGCCTGTTACAAAAGACAGCCTTGGCCGTTTGCAGTACGAACTGGCAGATACGACCAGCACGGCGCTTCGCGACAACTACAAACGCCCGGAAGTTTATAACTACCTCGACGGCGACAAAGAGTCGGAAGTAGAGTATAAATATGGTGTCAGCACCCTGATCAGCGACAAAGCCCGTGTGATCAAGGGCGGCTCTTGGGCCGACCGCGCATTCTGGCTGTCGCCCGGTACGCGTCGCTATCTGGAAGAAGACAAAGCGAGCAAGTCAGTGGGCTTCCGTTGTGCTATGACCCGTACGGGTGGGCCAACCGGCAACGAGGATACGCAAGGCAACAGCTTCAAGGTGAAGAAGAAAAAAGTGAAGCGGAGTTACAAGTAATTTTTGCTGATCAGCATTTTCATATTTGCTCAATGAGTCATTCCGAGGCATCGGGATGACTCATTTTTTATGGGAGAATCGAAGCGTATAAAACAAGTGGCTTGTTGATTTGACATCTTCCGGATCAGGAAGATTTTATATCCCAGGCACTTCTCCTACCACTCCACCACCCTTTTGGGCAAGCCCACTGCAATCTGTGGCGGCAATAGATAGTGATCCAGCGCGGCGGATTCCACGGCCGCCCGCAGCGTCTGGTCGGCCATTACCTGAGCATACTGGTCGCGGCCTTCGGGGTCATACGCAGAGAGAATATCTACCCGAACGGAGTATAGGTTGGTGCTTAAGTCAGGCAGGTTGCGATCTCCACCAAAAGTCTTTATCTCGATCTCCGCCTCGCCGACCAGCATGATACTCACTTCATCGCTGTACCGGAAAGCGACTGTGGCATACACAACTTTTCCGGTGTTTTGCCCTTGTGGGCACTGATTTTCCGGCATAACGACGTAGATTTGCTTGCAAAAAAATTGACAAAGCAAATATATTTCCACTTTATGGAAATAAAAAATAAATATCCATAAAAAATCACAATTATAGATTTTTTATCAAAATTTAATTTTTTAAATCCACTAAAAGCATCTTTTTTCTATAAAAAGCCACGCTCAAGATATGGAAGCCATCAAACAAGGCGAGAAATTGATGCTGCTCGTCAAGCGCGACCCACGCACCAACGAAGAAGTGGCCCAGGCGATGGGCGTAGACAAGTCTTACCTGCCGAAACTCTATAAAATGGAAAAACTTCCGCGCAAGCCGCTTCATCGGGCCCAGGACGTATATGGGGTCTCGGAGGCTTATTTCACGGGCCAGGAAGATGCTCCGGCAGATATGTTTTTGGAATCCTCGGGCGGATATCGAACTGCGATTCGCCCCGGCAGCGGTGAGTGGTTGCGGGCACAGGAAGAAATTGCGGCACTGCGGGAGGAAATCTCCAAACTGAATCAGATGCTGGCGCAGGAAAAATCCATTAACGCGCATTTGGCGGAGGCCCTGAAAAATTTAAGTCAGCGGTCATAGTACTGTCTAAAACCGCTGCAACGCTACCAGGAGCCGCTCGGGCAACTCCTCCCGGCAAGCAGACTGATAATCCTGAAACGAGCATGGCACCAGCCGGTGCCGCTCGTGTTTTTTCTTCGTCGCCACGGGCACCTGCATCCACCAGCGACCGCTTCGGGTACTTTTCCAGAAGGTGAGTTGATAGTTCAGTTTTCGCAATTCCACAATGTATTCTGTCAACCCGGAGGTCGTCACCGGATAATCGCCCTTGCGGGCAAACACACCTTCGAGAAAATACCACACCATTTGAGCGGCCACTTGTGCGGTCTGTGCATCGCGGTCCAGATCGCGCTGGTAGCCATAGATGCCAAACGAAGAGAGTTTGTCGCTCATGCCTGCATAGCGGCAGAGCTGACAGGCCTCCTCGGTCGTGAACCCTGAAGGCGATGCCCCTGCTACGCCCGGAGATTCACTCTGCTTCAGTGCCGCCAGGTGAAATGCAAGCAAATCCGCGTCGCGCAATACAGGCTCTGTTTCCTCAATAGCGGCTCGTGACCGCCCCAAACGCACCATGTCGAAATTATTCTGTATCAAAAATTGCACAGATTGTGGCAAAACCTGATGAATTTGGTAGCCAATCAGTCCAAAGTGAAAAAGCAAGGAATGACGTGGCATCAATACGGAGGTATATACGTCGCCCGGGATGCCGCAACGAAACCGCTCATCTACCGCCGCCAGATTGACCAATGCTTTTGCTTCCTGATAGGCTAGAAATTGCGCCCGCGCCAAATCGTCGCGGCTACTCAATATAATCGGGATTACCTTGCCCGACAACAACTCGTAGATCACGGGGATCATCAGCGCTGCATCCGCCTTGCGCAGGTTACCAAGATCGGCTATACTGCCTGCCGGGAAAGCATACATCGTGTGGTACAACTGCGTCCGCACTTCATTGGCCTCTTTATCGCCTACTCCGATCAGCACCACCCTTACTTTTTTTAAGTCGGGCAAATATTCCGACGTGTGTAATAACGTGTTTTTTCCAAACGATCCTGCCGGAAGTGATTCGATGGTTTTTAAAAAAGAAGCGGGGAGCGGTTTTAGCCAGTTTTGAAGCATAGGTGTTCTTCGTAATGAAGGCTCAAAATTAGGCAGAATACATGGGGAGTCAGTTGTTGCTCCTTAAAATGCTGCAAGGTGGGCTCGCTAAAGTATGCCAAGTGCAATGCACACCAGTTAAGGGAGTTGCGATATCCCCCAATAGCCGTTCCTAAGGAACAGTGCTGAAATAAAGGTCCTAATACGTTAATCCGACAAGAAAAGAGGCAGCTTCTTTTCTTGTCGGCCAGTACGCTCTGCCAATAATACTGTTCTGAAACAGTTGTTCCTCGCTGTTTAGCCGAAGGCTTTTTCTCTACCTTTGCGCCGCCTTAGGAACGGTGCTGGAATAAAGGTGCAAATTAGGGGAGACGGTTATGTTGCTGTTGAGGCACGAGGAGCGCGTTTAATGGTACCTAAACAACCGACGAGTAACGAAAACAGCGGCAAAACAAGCCCCCTAATTTGGACCTTTATTCCGGCACCGTTCCTTAACCACACATTGTATGGAACATTTGTTAGAAAAGTACAAAGCCCAAAAACCCGAGATTACTTTTGAGTGGCACGACGAGCCGACAGGCGCTGAAGGGTGGATCATCATTAATTCATTGCGCGGCGGTGCGGCAGGCGGCGGCACCCGGATGCGCAAGGGGCTGACTCGCGAAGAAGTGATCTCCCTGGCCAAAGTCATGGAGATCAAATTCAGTGTTTGCGGACCCGCCATCGGTGGCGCCAAAAGCGGTATTAACTTTGATCCTGCGGATCCGCGCCGCTGGGAGGTATTACAACGCTGGTACCGCGCCGTACTACCAATTTTGAAAAACTACTACGGCACGGGCGGCGATCTCAACGTAGATGAAATCAAGGATGTCGTGCCCATCACCGAAGATCTCGGACTCTGGCATCCACAGGAAGGCATCGTGAAAGGCCACCTGAAACCCACTGAAGGTCAACATATTAACATCATCGGGCAACTCAGATACGGCTGTACGAAAATTGTGGAAGACCCCGAATTCGTCCCCGAAGGCAGCGAACACAAATATGCAGTAGCAGACCTGATTACCGGCTATGGCGTAGCAGAGTCTGTGCGGCATTTTTACGACCTCTATCACCAAACAACCCCGGCAGGCAAAACCGTGATCATTCAAGGCTGGGGCAACGTAGCCTCGGCAGCCGCCTGTTATCTGGCCAAAGAAGGCGCGAAAGTGGTGGGCATTATTGACCGGGAAGGTGGCATTCTGGCACCCGCAGGTTTGTCGCTGGCGGAAGTGAAAGACCTGTTCAACAACAAAAATGGCAATAAACTGGGTGCTACCGACTTGTTACCATTTACCGAAGTGAACGACCGGATCTGGCGCATGGGTGCGGATATTTTTATTCCCGGCGCTGCATCCAAATTGGTGACCCGGGCGCAGGTAGATGCACTGATCGCGGGTGGCCTGGAAGTGATGGCTTGCGGCGCCAACGTCCCGTTTGTGGATGATGAAGTGTTTTTTGGTCCCACGGCACATTTTGCCGATGAACATATTGCCATTATTCCGGATTTCATCGCCAACTGTGGCATGGCACGAGTTTTTGCGTATTTAATGCAGCCCGACGCAGCGATGACAGACCGGGGCATTTTTGGTGACATTTCGGCTACTATTCGTCAAGGATTGCAAGAAGTCGTAAAAATAAACTCCGTTCCCCGTAAAATTTCTTCCAACGCCCTATATTTGGCCCTTAAAAAATTGGGTGTTTGATTTTTACCCGCTCTAATTTTTTGCAATAGAAAATATTAACTTTGCAATAATCCGCCTATCAGAACAAAATAACCCAAAACCTGATTCACACAAAACTGTAACATCTTTCATTAAAAGCAGTGACCCTATGACGGTTCGACATTTAACTTTTTCTGTTCTTTTTGCTCTGGTTTCCTTCGTTGCTACGGCACAGGAAGCTGCTTCCGGAGCTCCTTACCGTGCCTTCTCCCCGAAGGACAAATGGGAGATCGGTCTTCACGTTGGAACACCGTTTGTGGTGGGCGACGTTGACTCCAAACTTGGCTTCGGCGGTGGTTTGCATGTCCGCAAATCGCTTGACCACATCTTTTCTGTTCGTGGCAACCTGATGTATGCCAAAATGAGCAATGAAGAAAGCGCCAACAGCATCACCAGCACTTCTGACAACACCTGGCTTTCCGGCGGTATTCAACTCGTTGGCGCACTCAACAACTTCCGCTCCAACCGTGCCAACCGCAGAATCCTGCTGAATGGTTTTATTGGCGTTGGTTTTGACAACTACAAAACAGATTTCGCTAACATCACACAAAATGGCAGCGTAGCCAGCACTGGCAAACTGGACGCTACTACCAATGCACACATCGAAGTGGGCGGCGGCATCTCTTTCCGCGTCAACCCGAAATTCAATATCGGTCTTGAGCATACTGTGTACTCTGTGTTTGGTAAAAACGGTGACCTGCTCGACAGCGACCAGAACGTGGGTCGCCCTGTGACTACCTACCGCGACGTATTGCACTACCCACACCTGGTGCTCGCTTTCAATATCGGCAAAGCTGGCAAAGATGGTATGGCGAAATCCGAGCCGCTCTACTGGAGCGATCCAAATGCTATGATCGGCAAAGCCATTGCTGATCTGGAAGCCCGCCGCATCTATGACCCAACCGACACAGACGGTGACGGTGTAATTGACGAAATTGACGACGAAGACAACAGCCCTGCTGGTGCTCGTGTCAATACCAAAGGTGTAAGCCTTGACAGCGATGGTGACAAAGTGCTCGACTACAAAGATAAAGAACCTTTCTCCCCTCCAGGTTATGCCGTGAATGCTGATGGCGAAGCACAGGGTATGCCGAAATACACCACCGAACCGGAAGTAAACCGCATCGTGGACGAAAAAATCAAAGCCATCAAATTCCCGGAGCCGAAGACCAACGACTGGTTCTTCCCATCTGCGAATTTTGCTGACAACAGCTACGACATCCGCTACAGCGAGTACGAAAAACTGTACCAGGTGGCTACCGTGCTGAAGCAGAACCCAGGCATCAAAGTGCTGGCAGTAGGTCACACGGATGCTCGCGGTTCGGAAGGCTACAACAACGTGTTGTCGTACAACCGCACCAACGCTGTGATTGACTTCCTGGTGAAAAACCATGGCGTTGACCGCAGCCGCGTCGTACTGACCTATGCCGGTGAAGGTACCGCATTGATTCCTGTGAAAGGCGCCAACGCTGCGAACCGCCGCGTCGAGTTCCGCGTTGCAAAAGGTGAAACGGACATGACTCGCCCGGAAGGCCCGAACGCTGGCAAAGGCGGTAAGAAAATGGATGCTAACAAATCCGGTTTCTAATTTTAGTCTGAGTTTTAAGGAATATATGAATGGGCAATTCCTCCAGTTTGTGGAGGAGTTGCCCATTTTTTATGCGCCCGCGTCTGTAGGATTTTGCAGGACTGTTTTGATACAGTCCCTTACCTATGAGCAATCGTATTTTTAAAACAAAAAATAGCTTTTCGCACTATCTTACTGCCCTTTTTCATCCTGTTGCAATGACGAAATGACGCGTCATGATGCAATCACGAAATGCCGCAATGACGAATAAAAAACTCTTCCTCCTCGACGGCCACGCGCTCATCTACCGCGCTCACTTCGCCTTCATCACGCGCCCGCTTCTGAACTCCAAAGGCTGGAATGTCTCGGCGATACAAGGCTTCATGCGCACTATGTGGGACATGATGCAGACCGAAAAACCGACCCACATCGCCGTGATGTTTGACCCCAGGGGCGGCACTTTTCGGCATAAACAATACGAGCCATACAAGGCCAATCGCGATGCGCAGCCGGAGGACATTACATTTGGTATTCCATGGGTGATCAAAATCGTCAAGGCAATGAATGTCCCTGTGGTTGTCGTGCCCAATTATGAGGCCGACGACGTGATCGGCACCATCGCCAAACAAGCCGAACGGGAAGGTTATCAGGTCTTTATGGTCACGCCCGACAAAGACTTCGGACAGTTGGTAACCGAGAATATTTTTCTTTACAAGCCCGGTCGCTCCGGCAATGAGGTGGAAATCTGGGGTCAAAAAGAAGTCTGCGAACGCTGGGGCATCCAGCGGGTTGACCAGGTGGTGGACATGCTGGCGCTCATGGGCGATGCCGCAGACAACATTCCCGGACTTCCCGGCATCGGCGAAAAAACCGCCACCAAGCTGCTGGCAGAATTTGACAACATTGAAAACCTGATCGCCAACGCCGACAAATTGAAAGGCAAGCAGCAGGAAATCGTCAAAAACCATCATGAAAAAGCCACGCTTTCAAAGTGGCTCGCGACGATTGATGTGAACGCGCCGATCCAGTTTGAAGACAAAGCCTTCGAGATCGAACCGTTTGACCGAGAAGCGCTGATCGAGATTTTTAGAGAACTGGAATTCAGAACTTTGGCTGATGCGATCCTGCGAAGTCCCTGGGCGGGGGAGGCTGTATTACCCCCAGCTCCGGCCCCTCCCGGGAAAGGGAAGCGAAATACGGCGGCTAAAGCCGCCGGTACAGGATCGGGTACCCAGGGCAATCTTTTTGGAGAAGCCGAAATAGGAGAGCAAACCACGGCGCCCTCCCCGTTTGGAGAAGTGCAGCGCGGGATCGAACATGACACGATTGCCAACACGCCGCATGTCTATCACCTGGCCGATACGCCCAAATTGCGGACAGCACTGATTGCCCTGCTGAAAGCATCCCCGGCCATCTGTTACGATTCGGAGACGACCTCGATTGATGCCACACAAGCCGATCTGGTCGGTTTTTCGTTTGCCGTACAGGCAGGTGAGGCCTGGTATGTCCCCATTCCAGCCGACCGTTCAGAAGCACAACAAATCGTAGATGAGTTTCGCGAAGTATTTGAGGATGAGACCATTGAAAAAATCGGGCAGAACCTGAAATACGATGCCATTGTCCTGAAAAACTACGATTGCGAATTACGTGGCCCTTATTGGGACACGATGCTTGCCCATTACCTGCTGGAGCCAGAACTCCGCCACAACATGAATTTTATGGCGGAAACCTGCCTCAACTACACGCCTGTCAAGATCGAGTCGCTTATCGGGAAGAAAAAAGCAGGTGAAGTGCAGGGCACCATGCGCGACGTGCCGATTGAATTGATCAAAGACTACGCTGCCGAGGATGCGGATGTGACCATCAAATTGCGCGATTTTTTGAAACCCAAACTTGAGGCGGGTGGCGAACAATTGCTGCGCCTCTTCCATGATGTGGAAACACCGATCGTAAAAGTGCTGACCGATATCGAGCATGCCGGCGTGCGCATTGACCCTGATTTTTTGAAAGCGTATTCCGGCGAACTGGCAGTACTTATTGTCGCTTTGGAGGAAAAAGTATTGGCGCAGGCGGGCTTTGTGTTCAACATCGCCAGTCCCAAACAAGTGGGTGAAGCCTTGTTCGACCAACTCAAACTGCCCTATCCCGGCAAAAAAATGAAGTCAGGTCAATACTCTACCGACGAAGAGATCCTGTCGGAACTCGCCGTCAATCACCCGATCTGTGCCGATATTCTGTCGCACCGGGGACTGATGAAATTGAAATCCACTTATGTAGATGCGTTGCCTGCGCTGGTCAATCCGCGTACCGGACGGGTGCATTCTTCCTTCAACCAGGCACTGGTCGCATCGGGCCGACTCAGCAGTCAGAACCCCAACCTGCAAAACATCCCGATCAAGACCGCCGAGGGCCGGAAAGTGCGCGAAGCGTTCATACCCCGCGACGCTGACCATGTAATCGTCAGTGCTGACTATTCGCAAATCGAACTGCGGCTCATCGCCGAGATCAGCGGCGACGAAGCCATGCTCGAAGCGTTTCAGAAAAATCTGGACATCCACACGGCCACTGCCGCTGGTGTCTATGGCGTTCCGCTCGACCAAGTCACCAGTGCCCAACGCCGCGCTGCCAAGACCGTCAATTTCAGCATCATCTACGGCGCGGGAGCCAGCAACCTCAGCCAGCAACTCGGCATCAAACGAACGGAAGCCAAAGATTTGATTGATAATTACTTCCGGGAATACGCCGGACTCCGGGGCTATATGACCAGCATCGTGGAATCGGCCCGAAAAAACGGCTACGTCGAGACCATGCTGGGCCGACGCCGCTATCTACGCGACATCAACTCTGCCAACGGCATGATGCGCAGTATGAGCGAGCGCGTAGCGATCAACACACCCATTCAAGGCTCCGCAGCCGACCTGATCAAAGTCGCAATGATCAACATCCGCCAAGCCATGCGCGACGGAGGATACAAGTCGCAAATGATCCTGCAAGTGCACGACGAACTTGTATTCGATGTCCGCAAAGATGAATTGGAGCGGCTAAAACCGTTGATCTTTGAAAAAATGACGACGGCGCTGCCGGATTTGAAGGTGCCGATTCTGGTGGAGATTGGAGTCGGGGAGAATTGGTTGGAGGCGCATTAAATTCAACGAAAACCCCTAAGGAACGGGCAAATAATAACTTGTAAGTTTCAGATAGATTGGTTTTTGCTCAGATGGGCTATCTTTTTGAGCGAATAGTGGGGCTATTTAATCAAAAAGATGGGTCATCTGGGTGAAAAGAAA
>Ga0209181_10003962_pt1 | contig 22386 bp, 15 predicted proteins | sample MAT05_FD_187208 | JGI IMG/M metagenome (GOLD analysis project Ga0209181, IMG submission 187208) | Freshwater microbial communities from Lake Fryxell liftoff mats and glacier meltwater in Antarctica - MAT-05 (SPAdes) (version 2) | ecosystem: Environmental > Aquatic > Freshwater > Ice > Liftoff...
CCGTTTCAAATTAATCATTGCTTATAAAACGACAGTCGTTTTACTGGCATCCTTTAATGGTATGCAACAAGTGGGTTGCCATTACTGCCATCAAACTTTACTGGTGGCGCAACGTCCCCACCCCCGCACAAGCTCGCTGGGAGACGTTGCTTTTAAGGAGCCTGGTGTTCACCAACAGCACTTACGGGTTCACAATTTTATAGCTACCGCTTTTGTGGTTGTTGGTGGTGCCACCGCTGCCTGCCATCCACACGAACACCAACAACGGCGATTAAGACACAGGATAGACTATCGGCATTCGTATGCAATTGGAGGCGTTGCAACAATGTTTTTGAGTGCAAACTTATCAGGATGCAACCGAACCCGATAAACGGAAACCGGTTTTATCTTCCTCCGGCTTTGGCTCCGCAATTTTGTTTGATCCTTTTACTGCAATCATGGTTATAATTGCAGACAGAAAGAGGGAGCCAGCCATAAAGATGTAGGAAGCGCCAAATCCACCGGTACTGCCATTTAAATAGCCTACCAGGTAGGAACCGGCAAATGATCCCAGGGCACCAAAACTGTTTATCAAAGCGATGGCACCTCCGGCAACATTGCGTGGTAAAATTTCCGTAATGATGGCAAAGAATGGCCCATACGGTGCATACATGGCACCGCCGGCTATAATGAGCAAGGTATATGACAGCCAGAAATTAGAAGTACCTGTTAAGTAGGATCCATAGAATGCAACAGCGCCTATTAGCAGGAATGGCCAGACAAATATTTTACGTTGCAAGGTCTTATCGGAAAAATACGAAGTGCTGATCATACCGATAATGGCCAAAACAAAGGGTGCGGATGAAAGCCAGCCTGTTGTTACAATATCAGCACCAGGCGCTGCATTAATGATGGAAGGAAGCCACATTACAAATCCATATACACCAATGCTCCATAATGCATATTGCAGACTTAATAAAATAACGGTGGTGGATTTAAATGCTTCGGCATAGTTTTTAACCGGCTTAATACCCTGCTGCTCCAGTTGCAATTGTGCTTCCAAACCATCTTTCTCCGAATCGGTTAACCATTTAGCATTTTTGGGAGCATCTTCCACCAGGCGCCACCAGAAGAATGCCCAGATGATGGCAGGCAACCCTTCTATAATAAACATCCAGCGCCAACCCACCGACCGTATTAAATAGCCGGATAAGATAGACATCCAAAGTAAGGTGGCAGGATTACCAAGAATCAAAAAAGTATTGGCCCTCGAACGTTCTGATTTTGTAAACCAACGGCTCAGGAATACCAGCATGGAAGGCATCACCGCACTCTCCACTACGCCCAGCATAAAGCGGATAACAATCAGCATATTAATATTGCTGATCATACCGGTAGCCATTGCCAAAGCCCCCCACAAAATCAACGACCAGAATATTAACTTCTTTGCGCTTCTGTTGGCGGCATACAACGCCCCCGGTATCTGGAAAAAGAAATAACCTAAAAAAAACAGTGATCCTAACAGGGAGGAAACAGACGCTGTAATGTTCAGGTCTTCAGCCATTCCGCCTGCAGCAGCAAATCCAAAATTCGCCCGGTCGAGGTACGCCAGGCTATAAGTAATAAAAGCAATGGGAATCAGGCGATACCAGCGCTGAACGGCAAGTGTTTTACTCATGTTGATTAACTTGAATTTTTATTTAAGAAGTTATGTTAATTAGCAATCGTTTTTTAAAAACCCGGAATGGCAAAAGTTATTTTAAATTAAGATACTAAATTATCTTATTCGATTAAAAAAACGAATGTATACAATTGAAGTAACATGCCGACACAGGACAGGAGTTCTGCACTGGCACGTTGCTCCATCGCGTTAAAAAGCGATTATTCATTTGCAATCCCCGTCTTTTATTTTTTTAATGTAAACGCAATATACCATCCTCCCGCTTTCTTCCCTCTTGCGCCTCCTGCTGCGATGGCTATAAACTGTTTGCCGCCTGCCTCATAACTAATGGGCGTGGCAAAACCACCCGCCGGCAACTGGTATTCCCACACTAACTTTCCCGTTTTTTTATCAAATGCCCGGATGCGTTCATCCCTGGTAGATGCTATGAAAACAAGTCCGCCTGCGGTTACTACCGGGCCTCCATACGTTTCTGTACCTGTTACCGGGATACCTTTTTTAGTAAGTTCCGGAAATTCTCCCAGTGGCACTTTCCACAGATATTCCCCGGTGTTTAAATCAATGGCATTCAGTGTTCCCCATGGAGGTTTAATTGCATTATACCCATCCTGGTCAACAAATCGCTTCCATACTTTATTGGTATAATCGGGTATGTATGGAAAGTCGGCTTTCTTTTTTACCACCGTATCTGCATTACTGTGCTCATCCGGAATTTTAGGCGTCCTGGTTTCTTTATTCAACAAAAAATCGACGATGGCTTTTCGTTCATCTTCCGGCATAAATTGAAAGGAAGGCATTCGTCCGTTTCCCGATTTTATAAGGTTACCGATTTGCTCTGGCGAGCGTTTTTTTTCAATGCCAAGCAGGCCGGGCATTATATCGCCGTTTCCTTTTCTGCCGGCACCATGGCAGGAGGCGCAATACCTGGTATATAAACCGTTCCCCTTCGATAAAGAAGCCAGTTCCTTACTGCGGGTGGCTTCATCGATCATTTGCAGATCCCAAAAATCTTCATTGGCATTCTGGTACAATATCCCATCCGGATCAATTGCATTGCCACCCCACTCAGCTCCTCCGCTATATCCTCCTAATAAAGTTCCTTTTAGGGAAGGAGGTTGAAATTTATGATCGCTTTTATGAAACTCCATGAAGCGCTTTTTTACAAACGCATGCGATTCCGGGGAGATATCGGTAATGTCTGCTTCGGTAAATACCTGCCTGGTAAATGGCAGTGGTTTTAATGGGTATTGCTGTGTTGGATAAGGATGTTCTCCCGGTAAACCATTCACTGGAACGGGCCGCTCTTCTATTGGAAATAAAGAAGTGCCGTTGTCACGGTCAAGCACATACACTAAACCATCTTTAGTAGCCTGCACTACTACATCTGTTTTTTTTCCTTTGTAATGGATGGTAGTAAGATTTGGAGGGCAAGGCAGGTCACGGTCCCACAGGTCGTGGTGGATGGTTTGAAAATACCATTTAATTTTTCCGGTTTCTGCATTCAGCGCCAGTATACAATTTGCAAACAGGTTGCTCCCTTTTCGATCGCCTCCATAAAAATCAGAAGAAGGTGAACCAGTGCCTAAATATACTACCCCACGTTTTTCATCCACGGATAATCCGCTCCAGTTATTGGCTGCACCAATTTTTTTATAGGCATCTTTTGGCCAGGTGTCGTAGCCCATTTCGCCGGGCTGCGGTATGGTATGAAATACCCATTTCAATTTACCTGAAACTACATCGAATGCCCGTATATGCCCCGGTGCCGCATCGCCGCCTTCGGGTACGCTTGATCCGATAATGAGTGTGTTTTTATAAATCACTCCCGGAGAGGTGGCCGTTACAGATAAATTAGTAACCTCATGGCCGAGATTGGCAGCGAGGCCTTCATGTAAATCAACGCTTCCATTGTTCCCGAAACTTTCTACCAGCTTACCGGTTAATGCGTTTACACCATACAGTTGGGCGCCTGCAGAATAAAGGATGCGCTTATCCTCCCCATCTTCCCAATAGACCACTCCCCTGTTGGTGTTAAATCTTTGGTTCTCTTTTATGGGTTCAAATTTCCATTGCTGCTCGCCGGTTGCCGCATTCAATGCAAATAAATTAAGCTCCGCAGAAGTACCATACAGCATGCCATTTACCACAATTGGCTGGCATTGTATTTCCCTTGGCCGGGATGTTTGTTTACTGACTGTATCGGGTTGATCATTCGCAAAATAAGTCCAGGCAACGGTTAAATTTTTTACATTCTCAAAATTGATTTCAGATAAAGGTGAATAACGGTTGCCGGCTTTATTGCCACCATATACTGGATAGTTTTTACCGGTTTCCATACCGGCATTGCTTTTATTAGCATCCCTGTTTTTACAACTTACAAAAATAAATATCCCTGCCGATAAAATCTTACATAAACACTTCATTTAATCAATTAATTATTAGGTGATGTTCAACCATATCCTTCTCTTATTAGTCAGTTTAAATTCAAATCAATAATTTTTACCTTGAATTGTTATTGGTTTTGAAGGATTAATTAAAATATCTACTAACTCAATAACTAAGCATTCTGCAACACTTTTAGATCCTTCCATAAAAAAACATGGAAGTCCAACATGGATTTTATTTTTATGATAACTTCTCATTTCTGGAAATAATATCCACATTCTGGCTGACCCAATTTTTGGTATAGGAGTGATTGTATCCAAAATTATATTTCCCTTTTCATCTTCAAACTCAGGCCAAATCATGAATATTTGATTGGAATTTCTATGTTCTTCGTGATCATAATATAAGTCTGAACGATAACCTTGATTCGGTGTATATTCTCGTCCTCCTTCGCTAACGTCCAAAAAGTGATAGCTTACTCTAAAGTCCGCATAATTTCCAAGCTTCGTAATATATGGAGTGTGCATTTTGGAACTGCTGCTTATATTCTGATTTCTTTTGGACCATTAAATCCCGGAAAAAGGCGTAGTCTTTTTACCTTTTATGATCTTTCGATAGAGAGAAAACACTAAGACGCAGTGTTTGATATAAGCGGTTAACCAAGCATAAATACCCATGCATATTTACCAGGTTCTTTTACTCATTACCTTATCCAGTTCTGCCCGGGTCATCTTTCCCAGATCGGGATGCTGGCCAAGCCATTTAAGAAATTCAGTTTTAATTTCATCTGTCCATTGGCTATCGATCTGACCTGTTGAATACCGGTTTGATTTAACCATTTCAAACCCGAATTTATCTTTCCTGATAACAAACTCAGCAGTGGTAACCACCTGTTCGGCCAGGTGAGCCGGAACAAACAAAACTCCTTCCTGTCTTGCGATCACCAGGTCGCCGGGCAGTACCATTACATTCCCGATTCTTATGGGGGTATTAAGCCCCATCAATACCATCTCCTCCAAAAAGGATGGATGAAAATCACGTACAAAAGCATTAAAACCCTTCATCTCATTCATTTCCTGCAGATCGCGGGATGCACCGTTAAAAACCACGCCATTGCCAGACTTGCTGAAAATGGAAGTGGCCAGGGTAGACCCCATCAATGTGCCGCCGCCGATTTTACCAAAGCCATCAGCAACATACACATCACCCTTTACCAGGGTTTCAATTGGCCATGAATTGGTATTGCCTTTTCTTCCATCTCTTGCAATGCCGCGTCCCTTTATATTTCGTTCCACATCCGGACGGCTGGGCATAAACATGGCTGTTACTGCACGGCCTATAACCGGTACATCATTGTTTATCATTTTCCAGCCACCTTCAAACTGGTTCACATACCCTTCATTTTTCAACACTGTCCAGGCATCATCTATATTGATAGATTTAGCCCTTACCAATAAATCATCTTCAATTTTTGGCCGCCCGTCTGCAAAGCGTTCTCCTCTCCATTCGGATGTTAAAAAGATCATTTCCTCTTTGGGAATTGTTTGTGCATCTGATACCTTGTTGAAACTAACGGTTACGAGAAACGACAGTAAAATAAATCGGTAAAATTTCATCCTGTAAGGTTTAAAAATCATTTTTTATTAAGTAAAGTATCGGCTTGCTAATATCCTGGTGAGTCACCCCCAAAGGGTGACTCACCAGGATATTTACTGTACTCATTATTCATCACTCATCACTCATATTAGTTTCCTTCCTTTTCCAAATAAGCTTCAATATCCTTTTGCGTGATGGCAAGTTTCTTCGGGTACTTGGCCACCCATGCCCTGAATTCATTCTTAATATTATCTGCCCAGTCTCCATGAATCTGCCCGGAGGGGTATTTGCCCTGTTGCAATAACACTCTTTCAAACTCATCCCGCAAAGCAGTCATCTCCGAAGCAGCTACCAATTCCTCTACGAGGTAAGCGGGAATAAATACTACTCCATATTCATTGGCAAACACCACATCACCCGGAAATACAGTCACCTGGCCAATGCGGATGGGAGTATTGATACCCGTTGGTGTCATATCTTTTATGTACGACGGATCATGGCCCTTTACCCAGGCGTTAAACCCTTTGGTATCTTTTAGTTCCTGCATATCCCTTACGGAGCCGTAAAAAATTACGCCCTTACCTGTTTTGCCATTAATCGCATTACCAAGACTTGATCCTATTAACGTGCCATCCTTCACCTTACCATAACCATCCGCAACATAAATATCTCCCTTCGTTAAAATATCGATGGGCCAGATGTTGATGCCCCCTTTTTGAGAGCGGCCTTCCGCCTTACCCAATTTCCTGACGAGGGTATCCAGGTCGGGCCTTGACGGCATAAACTGCGCTGTTACCACACGGCCTACCATTGTTTCACCGGGCTTCAAAATAATCCAGTCTTTTTCTACCTGGTTACGAAATCCTTTCTTCCCCAAATATCCCCAGATTTGTTCAAGGGTAGCTTCCTGTAAACGCTCCAATACAATATCCGGAACTTTAGGACGGCCATCGGCGAAGCGTTCGCCTTTCCATTCAGCAGTCAACGCTTTAACGTATTCGGGAGGTGCCCCTAGATGTTGCGCCTTTGTAAAAAACGAACAGAAAAAAAATGCGACAAGGAACGCAGGATTTTTAGTCATAACAAAATGTATAAATTTTTATGATAAATATTGATAGCAATGATTGAATCGTTTTTTGATCGTTTGAAGAGAATAGCGTTATAAATATGGCGAAAATTATTGTTACCTGATAATTTATTTATTTAAAAGTTCTACAACATTTTTTTGGAGTACCTACGTCTCATAAAGTTTACACCTTTCAAAAAGGTGTAGACTTTATGAGACGACTTTATCAACCTCTTTTTTCATTACTAATCGCCTGCATCAATCCCCGCATATAACCAAAAGCGTATAAGGAACCGATGTTACTATACCCCGGCCGTTCGTTGCTATCACCTGCCATGGTTGGCACATGATCCGGCCTTATAGGCCCCCTGAATCCAATATCATAATAGGCCTTCATAGCAGCATACATATCTATCTGGCCTTCATCATGAAAGGTTTCTTCAAATTTAAATTTGCCGCCCCTTACATTGCGGAAATGAACAAAATGAATGAGCCCCCGTTTGCCGAAATCCTTCACCACTGTTGGTATATCAACACCCATCAGTGAAAAATTCCCCTGGCACATGGTGATGCCATTGTTTGGACTTTTTACAATATCCAGCATCCGGTTAAAATTCTCAACAGTTGTCATAATACGGGCAATGCCTTTAATGCTGTCCACCTGCGGATCATCCGGATGCATGGCGAGTTTCATCCCGATCTTTTCTGCCTCTGGTACAACGGCCTTTAAAAAATATTCGAGGTTCTTCCATAAATCATCTTTAGTAACCACACCATATTCGGTGTTGGGCAAATTCTTTACATCTTCATAATCGAATGCAGTTACCAGGGCACCACCCCGGCCTGGTTTGTCCATTTTAGTGCGGTACCAGCTTATCACGGGCATCCAATTATAGCAGATTACATCAATGCCGGCATATTGTTTCAGGTTTTTCATAAAGGTGATGAAGTTGGCAATTTCTTCATCCTTACCGGCAAGACCCAGTTTTGTTTTTGTACCCAGCGAAGCCGGTCCCTCAATTACATTTAGTTTTAATCCATGCTTCTCCCAGCCTTCTTTATTTGCAGATAACGCTTTTGGATCCCATGCTTTCGCATCCGTTATCCCACTTAGTGCAGGATTAATTCCGCCAACTGCGCCAAACACATCCATCTGTTTCATGAAGGCGATCCTTCGTTCATCCATGCCTGAAAAATAGGCTTCGCTCATTTGCATACCGGCGTCCTTTGCCATGGTGGTAAGGGTCTCACTGGATTTGCCCCTGGTATTTATATTGGGCGCTGAAGCAATGGCTGAACTAATTCCCCCAAGAGTAAGTGCGGATGCCAGCGTGGCTCCTTTCTTTATAAAATCCCTGCGATTGTCTTTCATGATGATTTTATTTTTGGTTGTATTTGATGATTTTTTAAAATGAGACCTATATGCGGCTACAAATGAGCGGCATAAAGATCCCCAATTTTTAATGTAATTATTTATCCCACCAAACAGGTGTAGTATATAAATCCGGTCCCTGGTTCGCTACGGCCGCATCATAATTTGCCTTATTTAAAGAAGCTTCGCTGATTGGATACCTTAGGCGTACCAGCATTTTACCACCTGTAAAATTACCCGGATAATTGGGTGGTATCAATTTTGGATAACCGGTGCGGCGTTGGTTGGAGAAGGCTTCAAAATTATCATAGTACATGAAATGTGCGAGGTAAAACTGGGTATGAAGCTGCTCCATTTTAAGGTCAAAGTCTGCACCGGTTAAAGGGTGTGCCGCCAGGTAATTGTCAATGGCAGTTTGTGATATGGCAAAATTACTGCCCCCGGGAAACAATACCGGCGAAGGAAATATTGCTGTTGATTTCATAGAAGCGGTGATGGCAGCATTGTAATGGTCATTGGCCGGACTGGCATCCCAACCACGAAGGGAAGCTTCTGCCAATAAAAATTCTACTTCACTATAACTCATAATAACCGAAGGTGCGCTGAGACTGGCGATGGTGCCGGTATTGGGCTCGGAATAGTCTGCCAGCATTGCGGAACTCCAGTTAGGTATTTGTTGTTTGATAGACGCTGCATCATATCCGTTAGGAAGCCCTTTCTGTAAGGCAGGATTGGTGGTGGTTGGTAACTTAGCAGCCTGGTTGGCCAGTATATTCCCTTCCCATAAAGTAGCGTAAAAAGGCAGACGTGGGTCATTGAAATTTACCAGTAAATCTATCAGCGTTTTGCCCAGTTTAACCGGCCCCTTCCCCTGGTTCGACTCCGGGAAACTTTCCCTTTTTAATTCGGCTGCGTCCCTGTTTTCAGTATTGGTATTGCCCGGGGCATGGTTTACTTTGGCAATATCGCTATTGCTTTTCATTACGCCACCTGCAATTGCTTTTTGAACCCACTCTTTTGATTTAACTGCATCTACATTACTCATCCGCATACCTAAGCGTAACATCAACGAATAGGCAAAGGTTTTCCATTTTGCCACATTGCCTGCGTAAATAATATCTGCTGATCCGAAGCCGGGTTTGGCAGCATCCATTTGGCCAATAGCCGTTTGCAATTCAGATAGCATCTTTGGATAAATCTCTGATTGTTTGTCATACTTTGGTTTAAAGGTCCCGTTTATAAAACCCAGCCCTGCTTCTGAATATGGCACATCACCATAAATATCCGTTGCCCGGTGCAATACATATACCCGCCAGATACTTCCAATGGCGTAGTGGTTAATCATATCAGGCTTGTCTTTTGTAATGGCCAGCATCTGCACCAACTCTTTGAGGTGAATAGAATAAATGTTTTCAAACAAGTCACCGAATTGGCCGTTTTCAAAATTTTTATCCCCCGCCCAGTTGGTGCCCAGCGATGCCATATACTGCATAGTGCCGGCAAAATATTTAATGCTTACCCGGTTCCTGTCAGCCGTACCCACACCGGCGGCCCTCACCTGGCTGAAGGTAAACAGGTTGCCCACCACAGGGTCGGTATAGGCATTTGGATTGGTATTCATTTCCTGGAAACCCTTATCGCAGGAGACCAGCAGCGATCCCGCCATCAGCATGAAACTAAATTTTAGCGCCTTGCTGATCAAAATTGATTGTATGTATTTCATAATAATTTTTGTTTTAACGTGATGACAACGGTTGCATTTAAAATTTCACCTGCAGGTTCAATCCGTAACTGCGTGCAGTAGGTAACCCGAAATTTTCGAGTCCCTGTGCATTTCCGTTACTGTAACTTGATTCAGGGTCGATATTCCGGGCAGTGTTATAAATTAACAGCAGGTTACGGCCAACCAGTGAAACGCTTACCGATTGAACTTTTAATTTACCCAACAAGGAATTAGGCAAGGTATATCCCAGAATTACCTGGCGCAATTTTATAAAATCAGCGTCCGTTACAAACTGGTCGGTCAATGTTGCCCAAATAGTTGAATAATAGGTTTGGGCCGAAACGGTACCGGTATAAGAATTACCTGCCTGGTCAACACCTGACACGGGAATTCCTTTTTCCCGGATACCATTTTCAACAGTTCGTTTATCCAACCCAAACTGGGCACCGTAGGCATTGGTAGCAGAATAAACCTGTGCACCAAATTTGCCATCCAGTAAAAAACTGAAATTGAATTTTTTGTAAATAAAATTATTACTGATGCCGGCCGTATATGGCGGAACTCCACGTCCCAAAGGCATTAAGGCACTTTGTAACGGGATGCCTGTGGCGCTGTTGTACACCACCAGCCCCTTGGCATTCGTACGTGCCGTATTGCCGGCAATCATACCGAAAGGCATTCCTTCAAAATGGTAGACCCCCCCATTTTGTGTACGGGTAGTGGCACCGGGTAAAAAAATGGAGGTTAGTCCATCCGCAATTTTGAGTACTTTGTTATCATTGTAGGCAAAGTTAAAACTCACATCCCAACTGAAATCAGCCCGCTTTACAGGGGTACCGGTCAACAACAATTCTATCCCCCTGTTTTTTATCTTGCCAACATTTAAAGCCACGCTGCTGTAACCTGATGAAAAAGGAACAGAAGCATTTACAATATCATTGGAAGTGGTTCTGTCGTATAAAGTAAGATCAACACCTACATTATTATTGAACAGTTTGGTATCGAGCCCTACTTCGGCGGTGGTGGAAGTATAGGGGGTTAATTTATTGGGTATGGTGGTGTTGGTAATGTTCATTAAAGTAGCACCGTTTATATATTGCTGTGCCTGTGCAGAATAGGTGAGATCAAGCCCGTAAGGTGTTGGTGCACCACCACCTACCTGCGCCCAGGAACCACGGATTTTTCCATAGCTCAACCAGGAAGGCCGTGTATTCCATCCTTCGGAGAAAACAAAACTCAGTCCGGCGGAGGGATAGAAGAGACTGTTGTTATTGATATCAAGAGTAGAAAACCAATCTCTACGGCCGGTTAAATTAAGAAAGAGCCGGTTGTTGTAACCAATATCTGCTGAGGCAAATAATGAATTAATTGCCATTTGGCTAAATGCCTGAGTAAAGGCCTGGCTGCTGCCGTTTGAAATAAAATATTTAAACGGCACATTGAAAAAGCCACTGCTAAGGGTTCCACCCTCTACTTTATTTTTCATCTTATTTCCACCTGCGATGGCATTTACTGAAAAACGATGGTAGGTTTTTGTAAAGCCAAACAACCCTTCGATATTGGTTTCATAATTACTGCTTTGATCAGTTGTCATGCTGCCGCGGTTATTGAAAGCGAGGCCGGTTGGTTCAATACTATACCCATTGATGTTGAAGTAATCTATCCCGATGCGGCCACGGGCATAGAGGTAATTGGTGAAATTGATGCGGGTGCTGAAGGAGCCGATAAACCTGCGGCGGGTATCACCATTTTGAATTTTATTAATTGCGAAATAAGGATTGGTAGAATATATATAATCGTTCCAGAGATTTTCATAACCCAGTGCATCATAACCCGGTGCAAGGGTTCGCACATCAATATTGGTGCCGATCAACTGTGCACCTGCATTTGGGTTTTTCTGAAAATCTGCAGTGAAGGTCCTGTTTTTAGTGTTTTCAATATTATACTGTGCATTGCCCTCAAATACAATTATTTTTTTCATGGTAGCATTGGCGCTCAGGCTAAATGTTTTGCGGTTAACCGCACTATTGGGCACAATGCCTTTATTATCTAGGTTAGAAACCGAGAACCTGAAATTAGCCACCTGCGTTCCACCACTCAATGATAAAGTATTAGAAAAGGTTTTGCCGGTGTTGTAAAAGTTTTTCACGTTATCCTTTTGAGGGCTGTAGGGCCTGGCAACACCATCCGGCTGAACAATGGAGGCACCATCCAATTTTGCTCCCCACGACATTCTGCCATAAGCTATAGCTTCAGATTTTGAAACCGGTGCAATACCCCTCGATCCAGAGCCATAATTATATTGCCAGTCGGTTAATTTGATGGGTGTTTCCCACGTAGAGGTACTGTTATATTCTACTCCAAGCCCTTGTTGCGCTTTGCCCGATTTAGTGGTAATCAGGATAACGCCGTTGGCTGCCCGGGAGCCATACAACGCAGCAGCAGTACCGCCTTTCAACACGGAGATGGTTTCAATATCATCAGGATTAATACTCAACAATCCATCGCCCCTGTCAATACCGCCAAAAGTACCCGCAGACCCCTGGTTGGCATTATTGATGGGTACACCGTTCACTACATACAAGGGTTGGTTTTCTCCATTCAATGATCCGTTACCTCTTATTACTACCCTGCTTGAACCCGCCGGGCCCGTGGCAGTGCTTACCGCATTTACACCTGCTACCCTTCCTGACAAAGCATTCCCTAAATTAATTTCTCTTGCCTTGGTCAGATCATCCCCACCTAATTGCGTAACGGAATAAGTGAGTGCTTTTTTATCTTTTTTAATTCCCAGTGCGGTTACCACAACCATATTTAAAGACTGGTTTTCTTTAGCCAGCCTTATGGTAAAACTGCTTTGCCCGTTGATGGCTACTTCCTGGTTTGTAAATCCAACAAAAGAAAAAACCAGAATGCCTTTGGCCGGCACATCTAATAAAAACGTCCCGTTTACATCGGTTGTAGTGCCTTTTGTAGTTCCTTTTAGCAAAACGTTTACACCCAGCAAAGGTACATCGTTGTCATCCATCACCTGCCCCGAAACTTCTGCAAGCGGAGCTGGAATATTCGTGGGGATGTTGATTTTTTTTGCCGGCGGTTTCTCCTTTAAAACAATTGTTTTTTCAACTAGCGAATAATCCAACGGCTGGTCTTTTAAACATTCGTTCAGGGCATCCTGTAAGGATACATCTTTAAAGGAAACCGTCACCAGTTTCGATTCTGCCATCCACTCATCGCGGTACACCAGGTGAAAACCACTCTGTTCCTTTATTTTTTTTAACACCTGCTCCAACGGAGCATTTTTTGCCACTAGCGTAATGCGTTGGGCGTAACCGCCGGCACTTACATTTAAAAAAGCAGCAAATAAAAAGATGGCTGTAAAATTCATGATCAACAGCATTTTAATTGGTATCCTGAAATAGACAGGATTACAAAAAGACTTAAAATCCATAACTTTGTTTTTTTAGGTTAACAATAAGCAGTCCATGAACGATTGTATTTATGTATCAACCTGAAACCCGCCGGGTTCCGCTCCAACGGAATCCGGCTTTTCATTGGCCGATCATTATTTTAAACCCTCCCGTACAAATCCCCGGAGGATCATTTCTTTTGATGAATTATTTCAGAGAATACAGAAAAGCAGTTATTCATACAGCATTTGATAGCTATGACCGGCGTAGACAACGGTCACGGCTTATTGAATTTGCAACGTTTATTTTTTATGGCTTTACCAATACTTTGTTTCCTTCAATTGTGAAATGCACGCCAATTAATCCCATTACTTCCAGCATTTTCGAGAGGTTCATATTCCTCGACATATCTCCCGTAATCCGGCCCGGTGGCACCGTTCCTTCATAAACAATCTCAACATCGTACCACCTTGCAATCTGCCGCATCACGGTTCCGATATCAGCTTTTTTCATTACAAATAAACCGTCTTTCCAGGCTACTGCTTCTTCGAGGTCTGCATCATTAAATACTTTAAGCTCACCTTGTTTATTCATACGTGCCTGCTGCCCTGGTAGCAGTATAGCGGTATAATTATTCCTTTTTACGTTTACACTTCCTTCCAGCAAAGTTGTCTTTGTACTGGTTTCTTCATTATAGGCATTTACATTAAAGTGTGTGCCCAGTACTTCTATTTCTGACGAATTGGCTTTTACTATAAATGGCCTGTGTTTATTTTTGGTAACTTCAAAATAAGCTTCGCCGGTTATTTCAACAATCCGTTCGGTGCCGGTAAACACAACCGGAAAACGAATAGAAGATGCGGCATTTAGCCAAACTTTTGTACCATCAGATAAGGTAACCTGGTATTGGCCTCCCCGTGGTGTGGAAATGGTATTAAAAAATGCCTCATCATGTTCGGTAACCTGTCTGCCATTCATTGTATAGGCCAGCAATCCATTATCTAATTTCTGTATCTTAATTTTCCCCTGGTTGCTGAGCGTGCCATTTGCAGCGCTATCCAGCACAATAAAAGATCCGTCAGCAAGGGTCAGTACAGCTTTATTGCCCCCAGGTGCAATATCATTCTTTAACTGATTGTGGATTGATTTTGAAGTAGCAATTTCCTGTCGGGAAGATTTGGAAATAAATATAAAATAAAATCCAAGGGAAACTATAATCAGTATACCCGCTGCTGCTGCAACAGCAGGCATCCGTCCTACTCCTCTACGACTATTAATACCAGGGGCACTTCCATATTGAATCGTATTGTTCAAACGGCTTTTTATTCTTTCTTCCAATTGCTGTTCCGTATCATTTTCGCCTGCGTTTATTTCCACCCTATTATCATCAAATGAATGGTACCATTCATCTAATATGATTTTTTCGTTTGCTGTTATAGTACCTGCATGGTATTTTTCTACCAGCGCCAATATGTTTTCAGGAACCTGCATAAGATACAAGTGTGTTGAAAATTATAAAGCACCTATGGATTTAAAAAATATTTTATAAATCCAACTCACTCACGATTAGATAAAAAATAAAATAAAGCTTAAGAACGGTTGGGTAGCGAGTTTTAATTGTTTGAGGGCTTTGTTTAATTGGTTTTCAACCGTTTTTGCGGAGATGCTGAGTTCGTCCGCAATTTGCCTAACTGGCATTCCTTCATTTCGGCTGTAAATGAAAATCAGCCTGCATTTTTCCGGTAGGTTTTCTACCTCTGTTTTTACAATTTCTAAAATACGTTTATAGTGAAGAGAAGCTTCAACAGGTAATTCAAACACCGGGGTTGTTTGCAATGTATTATTATACAGTCTTTCCCGCTGTTGTTTTTTTATTTTGGCCAACACTATATACTTAACAGCAGTAGCAAGGTAATTCTCCACTAATTCAATCTGATTTTTTTCCCTGTTTGCCCAAAGCGTGGCAAACACGTCGTGCACAATATCTTCTGCCGCCTCCATATTTTTTAGCCTGTTGCAGGCTATTACAAATAATTTTTGCCAGTAACGGTTATACAATTCCGTAAATGCACCTTCATCACTTTCGGACAACAGGTGCATCAACATTTTATTATCGTATGAATGATACATTCTCATAATAGCAAGTAGCATTAAAGTTAGCGGAATCTTTTAGTTACAACAAAATATTTAGAATAAACGCAGAACCAGATAATTAAATACCATCATCAAAAGTTATAACGGACAACCAGGAACATATATGCAAAATGAAAAATAAAAGTAATATTTTTTTGTAATAGTAAATTGATGTGAACTAATTGGTATAATACCGCAGGGACATCACAATTGAAAATCCTGAAGAAACAATTACTGAGCATAAGGCTTTATAGCAGAAAGCCAGCGATCAGTTATATTATAAGAAAACTATGCTATTTTCTAACCCTGGTAGGAAAGGCTGGTCGCTGCACCTCTACCGGTGGATTTTTTTCAAGTTCCTTTAAGGCCACTTCAATGGCTTTTTGTAATTGAGGATCGTTTCCCTTTATTACTTCTGAGGGTGTTTGCTCCACTTCAATATCTGGCGCCACGCCTTCGTTCTCTACTACAAATCCATCCTTTGTCCAGATGGCAACATTGGGTGCGGTAACACCACCGCCATCTATAAATTCGGGGAAGCCGAGTATGCCTACCAATCCACCCCATGTGCGTTTACCTACAATGGTACCTACCTTAAATTTGTGAAACATCCACGGAAGCATATCCCCGCCGGAGCCCGCTGTTTCATCCGTGATCATTACCTTGGGACCCTGTATAGAGGCACTGGGCGTTTTAAGGTCTTTTCCATAGCGCATGTTCCAGTAAGCCTGGAAGGGACGTTGCAAAAGTTCGATATAATAATCCGCCACTTGACCACCTCCATTGAAACGCTCATCAATGATGATGGCCTTTCTATCCGCCTGCGGAAAAAAATACCGTTTAAAATATTCAAAACCTTCCCCGCCGGTATTGGGAACGTACACATAGGCTACCTGGCCATTGGTGGCCTCCGTTACTTTTTTAAGATTGCCTTCTACCCAATCGCGGCTGCGCAGATTTGCTTCATTATCAACCGGCACTGCCTTTACTACCCGGGATGCGGCATAGTCGGGATTTGGGCCAATAGTAAGGTCAACAATTTTACCGGCGGTGGCTTCAAAAAAACGGTGCAGGTTTTCACCGGCAGTAACATCTTTTCCATTAACCGCTAAAATATAATCGCCCGGCTTTGCATTGATACCTGGCTCGGTTAAGGGTGAGCGCAGGTTGGGGTTCCAGTTGAGCCCGCCATAGATTTTTTTTAACTGGTAACGATTATTTTTGATTGTATAGTCAGCCCCAAGTAAGCCACCGTTTACGGTAGCAGGTGTATGCAATTTTTCACCAACTGAGGTTATCCGGTGATGACCAACACCCAATTCGCTGCACATCCATTGTATCAAAGTATTAAGGTCGCTTCGGCAGGAAAGGTCGGGTAAAAACCGGGCATACTTTTTCCTGATGGCATTCCAGTCGGCACCATGCATTGCCGGGTCATAAAAATAATCGCGATTGATGCGCCATGCTTCGTCCATTATATTGGGCCATTCTGCCACCGGATCAAATTTCACCTGCAGGTCTGCTACATTCAACGGACTGCCAGTACTTCCGGGCTTTTGGCCAGTACCACTGATGCCCCAATTACTACCTTTAGCGTAGAGCATTTTTTTGCCATTAGCCGATATCATATATCCGTCCATTTCCATTACCTCTTCATCCTTCCTTTTCTTCATATCAAATTTATGCATGGTGCCCGATCCGCTGTTTTCATAGCCAGCGGAAATGTACAACAACTCCCCTTCAACACCCATGCCCAGGCCATAATAGTTGCCATCTTTAACAGGGATATCGAGGATGCGGCTTTCGATACCCTCCAGGTCGACCCTGAAAGTTGATGGTTTTTTATCGGCAGTGGCACTGTCTTTCTTTTCCTTTTTTATTTTTTCGTCCGGCTTTATTTCTTCTTCATCGTTTTCTTTTGCAAAGGGTGAAATTGTTTCTTTTTGAAGAGTGACCAGGTAAATTGAATTGGATGAACGCATATCATTGTTCGACTGATCGAACCAGTTTAGTACCGGCCCGGCATTGGTGGACGCAAAGAAATAAAGATATTTTCCAACCCGGTCAAAAATGGGTTCAGAGGCATCGCTTAGCCCATCGGTTACCGGGAAAGCTTTGTCCTGTTCCAAAGAATACAGCATCACTTTTTTAAAATAAGTACCCGTTACTTTGGTGTACACCATCCATTTGGAATCGGACGACCAATCACCGAATTGTTCCCTAAATGGGCCGGGTGCATACAACTCATCTGAATCAATTTTTTTACTAACGCCGGTCGCAACATCCAGCAGGTATAAATTTCTTCCGTTATCTACATAGGATATTTTTTTGCTATCAGGCGACCAACGGGTGAAAGCGTAAAAGCCTGTCCCCTTCAACGGTATCGCCCTTGCATCACCCTTTCCATCCTGTGAAGCAATATGCAGGGCATACTCACCCGAAGCATCGGAAAAATAGGCAATGGATTTACCATCGGGCGACCATGCCGGGTATTTTTCGTGTGTGCCGGTAGTGTTGGTGAGGTTGCGGGCATCCCCTTTTTCAGCGGGTACGGTTAGAATATCACCCCTGAAATCAAATACTGCTCTTGCACCGGTTGGTGATAGGGCAGCACTACGGATATATTTTCCACCCTTTACAAAACGGGGGCGAAGTTCCAATAAATCGGCCGCAATGCCAATCGTTATCCTTTTAGCTTTTTCAGCCGAAATATCATACTCGTGCAAATAGCCTGCCTGTTCAAAAATAATTTTACCGCCACCTGAAGATATATGGATGATGGGGAAATCTTTAAAATTAGTTAGCTGCTTTACAGCACCCCTGGCAACAGCATAAACAAAGAGATTGAATTCGCCATTCCGGTCGCTTAAAAAATAAATCTTATCTCCCATCCACGTTGGTTCGGTATCATTACAACCGCCATCTACCTGGGGAATTTTTACCACCGAACTATTTTGAAAATTGAATAACTGGATGTTAGAAATGGTACCACCGCGATAATGCTTCCATTGACGAAATGCTTCATACAGCGGGGTATATGCCATTGACTGGCCATTGGCTGACCAGGAAGCATGAAAGGCGTTGGGAATTGGCAATTGCGATGGATATCCGCCTGTAACTGGCACCGTAAACAATTGTGTAAAGCGATTATTAAATGCAGCACGCCTTGATATAAATAACACGCTTTTACCATCGGGGGTAAACCCACGAACGATATCTGCACCGGGATGCCAGGTAAGCCTTACCGGTACGCCCCCTTCTGCCGGCACAATGAATACATCCGTATTGCCATCATACTGCGCACTAAACGCAATCATGCTTCCATCGGGCGAAAAAACAGGATTTGACTCCACCCCTTCGTCTACGGTTAAACGCTTTGGCTGGGTGCCATCGGCGTTGGCTACCCACAAATCTTCCGCATAAACAAATGCGATTCGGTTGGCGCTGATGGTGGGCTGGGATAACATCCTGGTATCTTTTGTATCGATGGCAGATACAAGATGCGGAAAAAATATCCACATAAAAAAAAGGAGTTGGAACAACCTGTTGGGATGATTCATAAATAAAAAAAAGTTTTTAACTGAAAGGTTTGAATAAAATAAACGGTTGCGGTAAATATGTGAATACATAGAATTGAAATAACCTGCAATCGCCCATACTAAAAAAAAGAGATACTAAAATAATCCAATTATAAATAAAAAGCAGGTTAAAAAATTCATGACGAACACTGATTATTAAAAAGCGGGATCTTCCAATGCATATTTGTATTCGCACCAAAACCGGTCAAGTGCAATGATGCGGTCTTTAAAATAAGAAATGATAGCAGGCCAGTCTGCTTTGTTGAAAACATTTACCTGTTGCAGGCTAAGATAAATTTCACTGGTCGTTTTACCATATTGATCAACGGTATGCAACTGCCATTGCCATTCTTCTCCCGTAACCAGATGCAGGTTGCTTTTCAATTTAAGCAGCTTATTGAAAAACAATATCTGTAGCAACGGATCCTTGTGCTTTAAGACAATTGCAATTTTAGCACCCTTACTATCAGCCATCATGTTGAAGCTAATATCCTTTTGACCGGTTTTGTAATTGATCCAGTTTATCTTTTCACCCTCTGCGGAAAGTACCGGGGCTATGTACTGGCCAAATGATGTCCAGAATTGCTGGGTTAATATGGAAGCTTCCTGCTTTGAATACATGAGATAAAGTTAATGGAATATGTAAATTTATATCATTGTATACCGGGTAATTTTAAACCGGGGTATAAAGGATCGTCCGAACGGTGTAGACATCTGATAGTTTGTTATTCAAGTGTTCCAATATGAAACAACGTTGATTTTAAATCAATGAAGGCTTTATTCGAGGAATAACGTCCGGTGTTTTTAGTATAGAAGTAAGAGTATCTTGTTAATTTGGCTTTTCAATAATGCGGGTTACTATGAAACGAGCCCCAAACTAAATGAGATCATGCGGTAAATCTCAGTAGTTTTAAATCAAAAATGAATAAACAAAACGGGTATTGATTCTGTCAATAAACGATGGAAATTAAACCTGGCAACAACCTGTTTCAATTATGGAAGAAAAAGATATCAACTGGCAACCCGACATTCTGGAAGATAATTTTATTAAACTCAAACCACTTACTGTATTTGATTTTGACGAACTATACCAGGTAGCTTCCGATCCGTTAATCTGGGAACAACACCCATCAAAGGACCGGTATAAAAGGGAAGTGTTTCAACAATATTTTGATGGAGGGGTTTCTTCTAAAACAGCTTTTATAATTTTAAATAAACCCGGTAATAAAATAATCGGTTCAACAAGATATTACGACTACCAGCCCGAAGGTTCAAGTATAGCGATCGGTTTTACTTTTCTTTCAAGGCAATGCTGGGGTGGACTTTACAACAAATCATGTAAAAAGCTATTGCTGGATTATGCGTTTCAATTTGTGGAGAAAGTCTATTTTCACATCGGTGCGGATAACACCCGGTCCCAACTGGCCATCACCAAAATTGGTGCTTCCAAAGTTGCAGAATTGGTAAGGGGTTATTATGGACAAAAACAACTTCACTTTGAATACCTGGTTCATAAAAAGGATTGGGAAAGCAAATGATCACAATTCACCATTCCTTCTTCAATTGGAAACAAATTTCAAACCCACGATGGATGCTATTAAAGTTACAATAAAGAATAGCCGCCAGAAATCTGCAGGTTCTTTAAAAAAGAGTATGCCGATAATTACCGTACCTACTGCACCAATGCCTGTCCAGACCGCATAGGCGGTTCCCATGGGTAAAGTTTGCGTGGCCTTATACAGAAGCAGCATACTGATGCTAAGACTAATAAAAAAGCCGGTGATCCACCAGGCGGCTGTAGTGCCGGTTGCTGCTTTGGCCTTACCGAGACAGGTAGTAAAACCAACTTCAAACAACCCGGCGATAATTAATATGATCCAGTTCATAATGATGATGTATACGTCTTAGAAATAAATGAAATCAAATCCTCTCTTCGATGTTGTTGGTATGCAGTTCAGGCTTGTGAATGAGCGTATCAACAACAATGCTTACTAACAAAGTTAGAAGTTGTTGGTGATCCAGCCCGCATACAATAGTGGGCTTTCGAAATAATAGGCACCGCTTTAGTCCGAAGACAGGTTTCGTCGTTGTTGGTATTCAGATCAGGCCGTATGTGAGCGTACCAACAACGAAGCTTACCATTCAAAGTTGTTGGTGATCCTTCCCTGCGTAATCCTTCGCACAACACACAACAACTGCGAGGGAGGGCTTTCGAAAAGATAGGCACCGCTTTAGTCCGAAGACTTTTTTCGCCGTTGTTGGTATGCAGTTCAGGCCGTGTGTGAGCGTACCAACAAAAAAGCTTACCATTCAAAGTTGTTGGTGATCCTTCCCTGCATAATCCTCCGCACAACACACAACAACGGCGAGGGTGGGCTTTCGAATGAACCTTACAGGTTGGCGATCCTTCCCTGCGTAATCCTCCGCACAACACACAACAACGGCAATAGTGGGCTTTCGAAATGATTTGCATCGCTTTAGTCCGAAGACTTTTTTCGCCGTTGTTGGTATGCAGTTCAGGCCGTGTGTGAGCGTACCAACAAAAAAGCTTACCATTCGAAGTTGTTGGTGATCCTTCCCTGCATAATCATCCGCACAACACACAACAACGGCGAGGGTGGGCTTTCGAATGAACCTTACAGGTTGGCGATCCTTCCCTGCGTAATCCTCCGCACAACACACAACAACGGCGAGGGTGGGCTTTCGAATGAACCTTACAGGTTGGCGATCCTTCCCTGCGTATTCCTCCGCACAACACACAACAACGGCAATAGTGGGCTTTCGAAATGATTTGCATCGCTTTAGTCCGAAGACTTTTTTCGCCGTTGTTGGTATGCAGTTCAGGCCGTGTGTGAGCGTACCAACAAAAAAGCTTACCATTCAAAGTTGTTGGCGATCCTTCCCTGCGTAATCATCCGCACAACACACAACAACGGCGAGGGTGGGCTTTCGAAAAGATAGGCACCGCTTTAGTCCGAAGACTTTTTCGCCGTTGTTGGTATGCAGTTCAGGCCGTATGTGAGCGTACCAACAACGAAGCTTACCATTCAAAGTTGTTGGTGATCCTTCCCTGCGTAATCCTTCGCACAACACACAACAACTGCGAGGGAGGGCTTTCGAAAAGATAGGCACCGCTTTAGTCCGAAGACTTTTTTCGCCGTTGTTGGTATGCAGTTCAGGCCGTGTGTGAGCGTACCAACAAAAAAGCTTACCATTCAAAGTTGTTGGTGATCCTTCCCTGCATAATCCTCCGCACAACACACAACAACGGCGAGGGTGGGCTTTCGAATGAACCTTACAGGTTGGCGATCCTTCCCTGCGTAATCCTCCGCACAACACACAACAACGGCAATAGTGGGCTTTCGAAATGATTTGCATCGCTTTAGTCCGAAGACTTTTTTCGCCGTTGTTGGTATGCAGTTCAGGCCGTGTGTGAGCGTACCAACAAAAAAGCTTACCATTC
>Ga0209181_10003965_pt1 | contig 22377 bp, 14 predicted proteins | sample MAT05_FD_187208 | JGI IMG/M metagenome (GOLD analysis project Ga0209181, IMG submission 187208) | Freshwater microbial communities from Lake Fryxell liftoff mats and glacier meltwater in Antarctica - MAT-05 (SPAdes) (version 2) | ecosystem: Environmental > Aquatic > Freshwater > Ice > Liftoff...
CTTAGTATTTATGTCCCTGAATCTTGATGACATCAAACATCCTATCCGCAAGGAGATGGAGGAGTTTGAATTGAAATTCAGGAAGGCGATGTTGAGTTCGGTGCCTTTGCTCGATCGCATCATGCACTATATCGTGAAACGTAAAGGCAAACAAATGCGTCCGATGTTTGTGTTTTTGTCGGCAGGCGTGAATGGCGAAATATGCGAGAGTACTTATCGCGCCGCTTCGTTGATTGAACTTTTACATACCGCTACACTCGTACACGATGACGTCGTTGACGATAGCAATTTGCGTCGCGGATTTTTTTCGATCAATGCGCTCTGGAAAAATAAAATTGCAGTCTTGGTGGGCGATTATCTTTTATCGCGCGGATTATTACTCTCGGTAGAACACGAAGAATTTGAATTGCTGAAAATTGTTTCTACCGCGGTGCGAAAAATGAGTGAAGGTGAATTGTTGCAAATCGAAAAAGCACGTAAGCTGGACATCAACGAAGAAGTGTATTACGATATCATCCAAGCAAAAACTGCATCGCTAATAGCCAGCTGCTGTGCAACGGGCGCATCTTCCGTAAATGCAAGCAAGGAAAACATTACACGCATGCATGATTTTGGACAAGCTGTAGGCATTGCATTTCAAATTAAAGATGATCTCTTCGATTACGAACAAGCTGAGCAAACCGGAAAGCCGCGCGGCATCGATATAAAAGAACATAAAATGACCTTGCCCTTGATTTATGCATTGAATCAATCGAACAATAAAGACAAGCGATATATCATCAATACCGTGAAGAGTTATAGCGATGATAAAGCCCGAGTGGAAACGGTCATCAATATGGTGATGGAGAAGGGCGGATTGAAATATGCAAAGGAGAAAATGCATCAATATCAAAATCAGGCTTTTGAAATTCTCAATAATTTCCCGGCATCGAAATACAAAGATTCTTTAGAACAATTAGTTAGATTTACCACAGAGCGAAATCATTAATTTTTTCGTGAATGATTTTATCGCCCGACGTATCTTTACCTCTCAATGATTAACAATACCACCAAACAATTAATTCTGGATACGGTCCGCATCGAAGAGGTGGTGGGCGATTTTGTATCCCTGAAAAAGCGTGGTGCGAATTTATTAGGCAATTGTCCTTTTCACAATGAACGTACTCCTTCGTTCACGGTTTCTCCGGTGAAAGGATTTTTCAAATGTTTCGGTTGCGGAAAAGCCGGCGACTCGGTCACCTTCGTGATGGAGCATGAACATTTTACTTTTCCGGAAGCCTTGCGTTTTCTTGCGAAGAAATATAACATCGCTGTAGAAGAACATACACCTTCACCCGAATATTTAGAGGAACAAACGCATCGCGAAAATTTATTTACGGTCACGGCGTTTGCGCAACAATTCTTTCAGGATTATTTATGGGAGAACGAAGAAGGAAAAGCGATTGGACTCAGTTATTTTCGAGAGCGTGGATTTACAGATGAAGTGATCAAACGTTTTAATTTAGGGTATGCTCCCGATCAGTGGGATGGATTGATGAAAGCCGCAGAAAAAGCAGGACATCTTCAAGAGCTCCTCGAGAAAACGGGACTCATCATTGTTTCGGAAAATAAAACTTACGATCGTTTTCGAGGAAGAGTAATTTTTCCAATTCATAATCTCACCGGACGTGTGATTGCATTTGGCGCAAGAATTTTAAAAACAGATCCGAAGAGTCCGAAATATTTAAATTCTCCCGAGACGGAAATTTATTATAAAGGAAAAAATTTATACGGCATCGCGCAAGCACGTAAGTCCATTGCTGCTTTCGATTCCTGTTATTTAGTGGAAGGATATACCGATGTTGTTTCGATGCATCAGGCAGGAATAGAAAACGTAGTAGCCTCGAGCGGTACTGCCTTAACGGTAGAGCAAATCCGACTCATCGGTCGTTACACGCGAAATATTTCTGTTTTGTACGATGGTGATCCCGCGGGTATCAAAGCATCGTTACGCGGAATTGATCTCATCCTCGAAGAAGGAATGAACGTGCGCGTAGTGCTCTTCCCTGACGGTGAAGATCCCGATTCCTTCTCTAAAAAAGTAAGCACCGAAGAACTCAAAGTTTTTTTGAAAGAGCAAGCCGTCGATTTCATCAGCTTCAAAACAAAATTATTATTAGACGATGCCGCCGGTGATCCCATCAAGAAATCGGCATTGATTCGCGACATCGTAGAAACGATTGCAAAGGTTCCCGATGCCATCACACGTTCTACTTACATCAAACATACTTCTGTATTGATGGAGATGCATGAATCCGTTTTGATTGGTGAGCTCAACAAAATATTACGTCGGCAAGAGAAGAAGCAAGAGGGAACTCCAGCACAGGGAAGCGGAACCGCCGTAGATCCATTTCTTCCACCTGCGGTAGATGATGTGCAGCAAGAAGAAGAAAACATCAACGATACCGACACTTCCGTTCTAGAAGCGGAAATTATTCGTGTCTTGTTACATTACGCCGAAGATAAATTTAGTTTTCGCGAGCATGGTTCCGAAGAAGAGCCTACTCCAACTCGTGTGATGGATTTCATGATTAGAATTCTTCGTGACGACGGCATTCATTTTTCCAACGATGCTTATGCCGGACTCTTCGCCGCCTTCTCAACTCAATTTGATGAAGGTACCACTTACAATCAGCAAGAATTTTTGCAGGACTTAGATCCGCAAATAAAATCGCTCGCCATCCATTTACTCACTCCGCCCTATGAGCTCGCCGACTGGCAAGCACATCAAATTGAAGTGCGCAACGAACGTGATATTTTGTACAAAACCGTTTTGGATCCCGTCATGTACATCAAAAAGAAACAGCTCAACAAAATGCGCGAAGAGTTAATGCAACAACTCAAAGCTCATATCGACGCCGAAATTCCCTACGATGATTTACTCGAAGATTTCAATAGAATTAATTTGCTGCAAGCGGAGCTGAATAGGTATACCAATACTGTCATACATAAATGATGCGAATGCGCTTTAATCGGGCGAGTTGGATTATGTTTATTCCACGTAACGAATTTATAGGATTCGATACTGGATTCTAGATTCTAGAATATTCAGGACAAAAGTGATGCAGCTATGAACAAGATTTTAATGGGCTACAGATTAATTATGATTTCATTTTTAGCAAATCTGGATTTCGAGCTCTGAAAGTCTTTTTTTCTAATGCTTCATTTTAAGCAAGTAGCACTCCGTGTAACTTCTATGCCTCCATGACTCCTTGGTAAAAAAATGGAATTGTTTTTAATGCGATAAGAATTTCAAGACTATTTAACCACTTGATCGCAGGGAATGCGTTGAGAACGCAAGGACAGACTTCCAGTATCCTGCATCGACCATCAAAAAATTCGAGAGTGAAGGTCCAATAGCTATCAGACGAAGGGAACACCTAGAGCTCCTTCAGCATCTTCCTCACTATTCTTTCTTCATCAATCTGTACTTCCAAAAAATACATTCCTTTCGATAAAAACCGAAGGTCAATGTTTATAGGATTAGTAGAGCCTGAATTTTTTTCTGTTTTATTAAAAATTGTTTGACCTAAAACATTTCGAATGGCAAAGGATACTTGTTTCCAATTTTGATTTTTGATTTCAATGGTCACGTTTGAAGTAAACGGATTTGGAAAAACATGCAAAAATATTTCTTCATTGATGGAGTTAATTGCCGTTGGAATAAATGACGTGTGAATATAATTGGGGAGGCCTATGATGCTCAATTTGCCTCCTAGATAAATTGCATACTCTACGAAATCACATAATGCTCCGGGTTGATCAGGATTATTAATGACTCCTAAACTGGTAGAATTGTATTTTGCATGGTAAATCTTTCCATCCGGTCCAAGCTGTAATGCGCCTCTTAAATTTACTAGACCTCCAATTTGTTGAATCGTGTTGTTGATCAACACAGCTGAATTAGAGTTGATGTTCCATTGGTAAATGGCACCCGGACTAATATTGTTCGCATAAAGAAAATTGTTAGAAGGAGAAAATTCTAATCCATATACGCCATTACTTCCGGAGGGAACATTGATAAGTCTATTGTTGGAAAGTATACCGGTGTTGGTGTTAAAATCAAACAATTCAACAAAATTCGAACTCCAGGCAGCGATCGCTAACTTGGTGCCATCCGGAGAAAATTTTAATTGACCTACGTTATCATCTATAGAACCAAACACTTGACCAATGTTGGATATTACAGGTACGGTATCTAACCCCGAAGCATTGACAAAGTATCCATAAAAGCTATTATTTAATGTGCCATGTGTCATGACCCACATGCCGGTATTACTTGCATTTTTTATTGCATTTAGTTTTTCTGAGGCTTGAGAAATGAGAACCGAATTTTTTACTGTCACATCTCCGGCTCCTCCGTTTAAGCTCATGTCAACAATGGAATAACTTAAATTATTGGTGATAGAACTTACTTCTTGTACAGTAAAAATATAATAGATATTGCTTCCTGGGATATAAGAAATTAATGCCGATTGCGTCGAGGAATTTCCGCCGGCAAGAAAATTACCATTGGGCATGATGTTATGAAATTTATCCCAAACTGTTATTCCATCTGTATAAAATAAAATGCTGCCGTTGGTATTGCATACAGTGGCCGTACCTTCTGCTGTATTGATCAAACCATCTGTTATTGCCACAGGAGATCCTGAACTGAAATCGAGTCCGGCCTGTGATCCAAAATACCAAACATTACCTTCGTTTTGTGCATGGATGTAGGATGCAAAAAAGAGGAGGAACAATAAAATGAAAATCTTTTTCATGGCTTTATAAATTGAGCAGATATGAAATATTTTGCTGAAATGTTACATTAAATGACCTAAGAGGGAAGCTATAATTGGAGTATAAATATAGAAATATATTAATTGAACTCGGGCATTCGCTAAACTATTATCTTATAGACAAGCGTTTCTAAAAAATAACTGCTACTGTTTTAACGTGGCGTGCGCAACGTTTTAGCAGCGGAAGCAGCGATTCTCAAGTCAAATATCACTGCGCCCGTTGCGTAATCGCTGCGACCGCTGCGTTTAAGAAATTAAGCTCAAACTGGAAATACGCTATTTTAAATTGATATGAATATTAGTTATCCGGGTTTAGAAACTAGAAAGCACTATCTTCTTCACCACCACATCCTCTCCAATAAACACCCTCAACTGATAAACCCCCGGCTGCAAATATCCTAATGAAAGTGAAGAGAGCGGATTCATTTGGCGAAGCATCATGCGTCCTTGTAAATCGAAAATTTCGACTTTTGAAATTGGTGAGTTGCATGTGATGTGTAATTGGTCGCTGGTGGGATTCGGATATACATCAACGTTATAGTTGGCATTTATATTTGGAATTCCGGTGAGCAAGGAAGGATCTAAAATAAACACTCCTCCCGTTTGTGTGCCGATCCAAAGTTTTTGATCGCTGCTCATTTTTAAGCATTGAATGTAATTGTCGGTGAGTGGAGTGTTGCTGGTGTCGTAGATGATAAAATTGTTCCCGTTTTTTAATAGTAATCCGTGTGTGATGGTGCCAATCCAAGGCTGCCCGATTGAATTCAAAGCGACGGATGTTAATCCTGCGGTGGGAATAGTAGAAGAAACAGTATTGAAAGTTAACCAACCAAATCCGCTGAGTTTTAAAATTAGTCCGTTGGCTGGGGAAGACAAGAATAAATTTTTTGCAGCATCCATGTCAATGCCTAATATGGTATTATCAGAAATGCCGGAGTTTTGAGTAGTGAAACTGCTTAGGTTGGTGTCTTTTTCAATTAAGAATAGTCCGCCGTTTATAGTGCCTGCCCATTTGTCATTCGTACTCGCATCTACATAAATACTTGCAATGTTGTTGGAGCCGAGTACGCTGTTCCACATAGTGTAAATGGTCCAGTTGTTTAATGAATCGAGTTTGGCCAAACCTCCAATGGTGCCTATCCATTTGCTGTTATAATCATCTACCGCTAAGCTGCGCACATAATCATCGGGAAGCGAAGAGTTGAAGGTGTTGAGGATGGTGAAGGTGGTGTCATTAAATACACTTACACCGTTACTGAATGTACCAATCCATTTTACGTGATTGGAATCAATGGCGATGCTGCGAATGTCGTTAGCGCCGATTCCTGAATTGCCTGTGTTGTAAATGGTCCAAACGCCGGCGCTTAATTTTGCCAATCCGAAATCAGTTCCGATCCATGTGGTGCTGTCATTTTCAAAAGCGATGCATTGTACCGAATTGCTGGGGAGTGGAGAGTTGCCTGAGAAATAATGCGTCCAGGCATTGGGTTGTGATTTTGAAATGCTACTTGCGAAGAGTAAAAATAGAAAGAGGAAATGTCGTATTGTTGTTTTCATGTTGATGGGATGGTATGCAAAAATACAAAGCCGTTCCTTTATTCAAAGAACGGCTTTGTGTGAATTATATCATTTTATTATTCGATGATCAAACGCTTGGCTGTTGATTTACCTTCTTGTTTGACACTTACTATGTACACGCCTTTTACGAAGTTGCGTACGTCTAATTTGTAAGTATTCAATCCAATTTCTGGTTGAATCGCCTGTGAATAGATCGATTGTCCTAAGATGTTATCAATGTTTAATACTGCGTTTTTCTCGATGCTGCTGCTGAATTGAACCTCTACAAAAGAAGAAGTTGGATTTGGTTGCAAATTTACACCAACGATGGAAGTGTTTACATCGGTAATTTTAGCACAAGTATTTACTGTGATTAATTTCGCGCGATTAGATGTTGTTCCGCAAGCATTGCTTGCATTTACTTTGATTTTGCTTGTTACAGAACTTAAATTATAATCTACCATAATAGCATTGGTTCCTTGTCCTGATGCGATGATGGAATTGGTGGGCGATGTCCAAGTGTATGTAAGCGCTCCGTAAATTGGAGTGGTGCTGTATGCAACCGCTGTTTGTCCACTACAAACTGCATTTGCTCCGGAAATATTTTGTGGATAACCCGGTACTGACTTAATAGATTTGGTTCTATTTGTACTTGTTCCACAGGCATTGCTTGCATTTACAGAGATGGTTCCCATCACAAAACTTGGATCAAATTGTACAGAGATTGCATTGCTTCCTTGTCCACTAAGGATACTTGCTCCTGAAGGTACCGACCAATTGTAAGTCATTCCGGATACTGCAATTACAGAATAAGTTTCTGTACTGCTGCAAACACCGGCTTGATTTCCTGTTATGGATGATGGAGTTCCCGGAGTATTTACTTTAAGAGTAAGGTAGCGAATAGCACTAACTCCGCAGGCATTGATTCCTGTTAATTTGATGTTACCACCAGTAAAGCTGGCATTAAATAACAATGAAATGCTGTTGGTTCCTTGTCCTGAAACGATGCTCGTTCCTGTTGGTGTAATCCAATTATAAGAAATTACATCAGCACTTTGCACCACTGTGTATACTTCTGTTGCACCATTGCATCCTTTGTTGTATCCTGAAATCATATTTGGTTTCGCAGGTGTGTTTACGTTAGATGTTACCTCCATACATGCCGCAGCACTGCTTCCACAATTGTTAATTGCAGCTACACAAATGTTGCCGTTTGCAACGGCTGAAGAAACTTCTAAAGAGGTAGTTCCTTGTCCACTTACAATGCTAATTCCTGCTGGTACTGACCAAACATACGAAGTAGCATTGGCTGCTGCGTTTACTGTGTAAAGTGCATTTGATGCTGCACATAAATTAGCACTTCCGCTAAGGTTTTGTACAGCTGCCGGAATATTATCAACATTAACAGTCACCATAGCGTTGGCACTGCAACCATTTACATCTGTTCCAATCACTGTATAAGTTGTATTGGTATTTGGTGAAGCCACCACCGTTACACCGCTAGTTTGGTTTAATCCTGTTGCCGGACTCCATGAATAATTTAAAGCGCCATTGGAATTCAAATTGGTACTTTGCCCTAAACAAATAGTTGCATTGTTACTCACAGTAACATTAGGAAGTGAATTTACATTCACGGTAAGCTGTGAACTGGCAGTGCATCCGTTGCTGCTTCCAGTGATGGTGTATAATGTAGTTTGTGCCGGAGATGCAATAACAGTATTTCCTGAAGCAGTGTTCAGTCCTGTTGCAGGTGTCCACACTAAGTTAGAAGCGCCTGTTGCAAATAAGGTTTCCGATGCGCCTTCGCAAATACTTTTATCTCCTGAATTGGAAATGGTGGGAGGGTTATTCACTACCACTTGTACATAAGCTGTGTCAACACATCCTGCACTCGTGCCAATGACCATGTAGGTAGTGGTTTGGGCAGGTGAAGCAGAAACAGAAGAAGTATTGGTATTGTTCAATCCTGTTGAAGGACTCCAAGAATAATTGTTGGCACCACCGGCAGTGAGTGTTGCGCTCTGTCCAGCACAAATTGGAGCCGGAGTGTTGGTAGTCACGTTAAGAGCATTGCCCACATTCACAGTGACTGAATTAGAACCACTGCAACCCGATCCACTCTCTGTAGCAACTACTGTGTAGGTAGTGCTTGTTGTTGGAGATGCACTAGTATTTTGATTTGAATTATTGAATCCAATAGGATTTGAGGTCCAGTTGTAACTTACGGATGTAGGAATAACATTGTTGATTTTTAATGTCCAATTGTTTAAAGTTCCAATATCCGCTCCTGCTAAATCACTTACTTTTAATACCCAAGTTCCATTCACATTTCCTGTTAAAGATGAAAATGCGCCATCAGGTCGATAACTTCCTGCAAAGGGCGCAGATCCTTGTGAAATAGAAAGTGCAGCAGTAGAAATAAAGATAGTATTGTTGAAATTGTCTCCACTTCCACCACGACGATTACTTAAGTTGATAGTGTTTTGAGAAGGTGAAATTAATTGGATCAATAAATCGCCATCGTAAGTATGCGTAAGGTTTAACGTTACAGAAACTACCGAGTTAGAATTTAATGTAGCAGGATTAATGTTGATCACATTGATCTGACTAGAAATTCCTGTTGCATTGTTGTCAGGGATATTAAATACCGTGTTGTTGGAAAAGGTTGTTACTTGGTTGGTAGTACCACCCGAAGTAGCTGTTGAACTCAATTGAATCACATCTCCCGCACAAATGGAATTGTTGGATGCAGAAGCAGTCACCGGAATTTGCGAAACAGTAACTACTGTTGCTGCAGAAGTAGAAGAACAACTTGTTCCGTTACTAACGGTGACGCTGTAACTACCCGATTGTGTTGCGGTGATGGATTGTGCAGTGGCACCATTCGACCATAAATAACTTCCGCCTGATGTGGCAGTTAATGAAACACTACCTCCCGCACAGAATGAAGTAGTACCGCTGGCTGTAACCACCGGTGTAGATCCTCCTTGTTGAGTAAGGTTCACTTGAACCGCCATTACATTGTTGTTTTCATCACTCTCTAAAAAGTAATTGTAAGGATCCAGCTGAATCACCATCCAATAGGTTCCGTTGCATAAACCGGCAGGTAAGTTAATCCACATACCATCCAATGATTGATAGTAAATATCTGTATAACCTGAAGAAATTCCTTGTACAGTTGGAGAACATCCATAATTACCACCGCCTAAACCGTAGTTGGGAAAGTTTCCATTTAACATGGTATTCCCTGCACTATCGGTGCAATGTCCATTGTAAGTAGAACAAGAACCATAATCCATTAAACAGAAAGCCAATTTAGAACCGGTTCCAATAACAGGCCAGTTTAAAGGGTTAGGATCAGCAGTTGCAGAACGCAAAGTATAAATACCCCAATCGTCAACGTGCATATGTCCGTGACTTGGATGATAGGTCATCGATCCTGCAAAGCGATCGTAAGATGACATTGTATTTCCAGTTTTGTGATAAACACGTTGATTGATGATTTGACGTAGTGGCTGACCGTTAGGACATGTAAAATTGCTGGCTACACCATAGAAAGTATCTGTTCCGCAAATGGCAGTAGGAGTTGTGCGTACTTCTAAAGGACCAAATCCTGTATTGGGAGTAGAAACAGAAACGCGTAAACGACCATCGTTTCCGCTGCAAGGAGGGTTACAAACTTGTGGATATTCCACATGTCCGCTACTTCCATACACATTCAATGGTGGACGTGCCACATGGATGTCCGGAAGTAAATCGCAATTTGTTGTTCCATTTTTACAAGCGCAAGAAGTTGCATTCGTAGTGCTACATTGAGTATAGCCCAAAAAGGGAAGAAGAATCAATGTAATCCAGGTGAGTAATTGTTTTTTCATGTATTGTGTTTGATTTTTTTTCAACAAATTTTTAATGCGTTTAATTCAATTGGTTTTCAAATTTTTTAATCCAGCTGGAAATCGCGCATAGTCTCCAAATATCCGTAGAATTCTTGTTTTCAGATAAAATTATAGGTTAACTCATCTCAAATCATGGTTGAAGGCCCAATTTTATGGGTGAATGAAACTCTATTTTTTCAAATAAATTAGAGTTGATTCAGTGTTAGCCTATGAATATGATAACAAAGAGATTGAATATCAATAGTTTTGTTAATGAAGTAGGCGGTCTAAGGTTTTATTGAAATCAGCCTTGTATTTCTCCCATTCATCACCTGTTGCGGGTCCTGAAAAGCCACTGTGTACCTTAATTAAATTGCCTTTTCGATCGATAAAAATTGTGGTTGGATAAGAAAAAAAATTTTCTACGGCCGGTAAAACTTTTTGTACTTCGCCTTTTTTTGTGGTGCCGGCAAGCAGTAAAGGATAATGAATATTCAATCGCTTTTTCATTTTTCGAATTCCTTTGATGGCCAAACTATAATCTTCCGATCGCTCAAAGGCCAATCCGAAAATGGAAAGTCCTTCTTCTTTTCTGGCTACATAAACGCTGTCTAAAAATTTACTTTCGTCCATGCAGTTCGGACACCAGGTGCCCAAAATTTGTATGATTTTTACATGTTGTCGGTATGCCGCATCCGTTAGTGAAATGAAATTACTGTCGGTGTCTAATAATTTAAATGAAAGATCTCCTTTGGCCTGTGTGAGTGTAGATGGGTCACGGAGTTTGATGGTATTATTTCTCACCGCACGAAACGGTGCCTTGTAAGAATTTCCAGAAAAATACATTCCGCTCATCTCATCTCCGCTCACTTTGGCAAGATACAAATATGCGTGAGTACCGTCAAACACGCTTAATTTTAAGGAGTCATTATCGATTACGCCTTCTAAAAATCGATGGTCGCCCGACTCTGTTAAAAAGGTACCGGCGACGATGTTTCCATGGGTTTTAAATTGTCCGATAGCAAGTGATGAATCAGGTGTTCCTGATGCAAACCATGTTTCCCATTGCCCTCCTAATTGTATGGGAGATGTTTTTGTCGATGAAACAGCAAATCGTTCTTTGATATCTTTTACAGCTGAAAATGGAATGCTGGTGGGTACTTTTCTTCCATGATTGATCCATACGCCGCTTAATTTTCCATTTCCACTTTTCAATCGGAACTCTGAATCGTATAATGGAAGTTGTATGAAGATGGAATCTCCCTGCATCGTAATTTCATCACAAATAATTTTTTCTTCAGCGTTTTGAATGATCATCACAAGGCCTTCATCCTGATTGCTTAATTCGAATTGAAAGGGGAGCGATGCAGTCGGCAATTGCAAAAGACCTAACCAGAAACCAAGGAGCAAAGTGAAGGGCATAAATATTATTTTATTGAATAAATTTTACTTTGATGTCGTATAAAGAAGGTTCCGAGAGTGTCATTTTTTGTTCTCCTTTTATTTGATAGCCGATATGTGGTCTATAAATTAAATGTCTTTTTAAGGAAAACCAGGTATTTGTTTTTTCGAAACTCACTTCAATTTTTTGTAGTTTTTGATTTTGATAATCCAATTGCATGCGACGTACCGGCGCTTTTTTATCGGCAGTAGTGTAAACAATTTGCATCGAGGAATCACTTTGAATGGTATCGGCATCGTACAAATTTTTATAAGCCGGTTTTTCCAGATCACATTCTAAGAATGGTTTCATTTCATGTTCCCAATTCGGAAATTCAATTACTTTCGATTCTTCCATTTCATCACGAAACACGCTTTTATCTAAACGTATTTTTTCTTGTTGATGTTGTTCAATTTCTTTTTTTAAAAACGCAGAAATGGAAAAATTAGGAGCGTGTTCTTTGATGTTAGAGTCGACGGAGCAGGCGCTCATGAAGAGAAAGATCAAACTAAATAAGCTAATTTTTTTCATATTGCTGCCCCCATACTTCTTGCTTTGTCGAAATAAATACTGGCTTTCGCCGTGTCTCCGGTATTTTGTAAAGTTACTCCTAAATTCATAACAGCTTTTACATTACTCGGGTCCACATCTACCGAACGCTGAAAATAAATTAATGCAGAATCGAATTTTTGTAACATGACGTAACAATTTCCACTGTTGTTTAATGCATCTGTATAATTAGGATCGAATGCCAATGCACGTTCATAATCTTTCAAAGCCTCTCTGAAATTTCCAACTTTCGCCCAAGCATTTCCTCTGTTATAAATTGCTTTTTGAAAATCAGGTTTTATGGAGATGCATTTATTCAAGACTTTCATCGCTTCATCAAACTTTCCGGCTTCGCTTAAATAGAGTCCGTAATTGTTTAAGATGTCGGGATCATTTGGATCTAATTTAGCAGCCATTTCTAAATCAGCAACTGCTTTGTCAAATTGACCGTCCATCCCGTAGGCAACACCGGCAGAGGAGAAGCGACTCGCTTCTGTAAATGCTTTATAAGATCTTGCTTTTTCAAAACTGGCGATGGCATTTTTTGCATCTTTCTTTTCTTTGTATGCAATTCCTAAATTAAACCAGGCATCGTTATAGTTAGGTAAAATGGAAACTCCTTTGCTTAATTCTTCGATGGCACGATCAACTAAGTTCGCACGCTTTGTACTTCCTTCTTCAGCAGTCAATGCTTCTTCTACGAGTAATGTGCTTCCTAAGGCATATCGAATGCGCGCACTCTCGGGAGATATTTTTACATCGTGTTGTAAAAGTGTAAGATTATTTTTCCAATCCATGTTTCTACTAAAAGTTCTTCCTGCAAAGAGTACGAATACAATGATAAAGGGAATGAACAATTTGTTTTTTGTTAGTGTGCTCTTGCTAATTTCGGGAGATGGATTTACGTTTTTCTTTTGGATGAGTTGATTTGCAAAATAGCCGATGAGTACACAGAGTCCCAGTGAAGGTGTGTAAATAAATCGCTCGGCCATGGTAGCTTCAATCAGGAAAAACACATTCGATACCAGCGAAACAGTTCCTAAAAAGAATAAAATTCCAAACGATGCCGCCGATCGTTTCGGTAAATTTTTTATTGCGTAAATTAATCCGCCGACAATAATTAAAATGGAGAACAATGCTTGTGGATTCATTATTGAAACATTGGGGATGGTATTGTAGGAATAATCAAAAACCAAAGTGATGGGCAATACGAAGAGATAAAGATATTTTCCGAGAATACTGAATGCAGTTGCTACTTGAGAGGAAAAATCGCCGGCGCCTACAATTGAATTATTGACGAGCATAAGCTGATAATCGCTACCTCCATCTCCCAAAATTACTTGTCGAATTACTAAATATATAAGTATTAATCCTACATACATCGAACTCAACGTAATCACTCTCTTCAAACTTTCTTTGGTAAAACACCATAGCGCTAATGGAATAACTCCTGCCCAAGTCACTGAATTTTCTTTCGATAATAGTGCAAGAAAAAAAGTGAGGAATGAAATTAATAACAATGATTTTTTTTTCGTGTCGATGTAATTCATCAATTGCAATAAAGTAAGAGCTCCGAAAAAGAAGCTCAATAATTCATCTCGACTTTTTATATTAGCAACTACTTCCGTATGCATCGGGTGAACCATCCACAAGAAAGTAACGAGTAAAGGAATGAAGGGATGCATATTTTTTAGCAAGGAGAACATCAGCATGAATAAAACTACAGCCGACAATGCATATAATAACACGTTGATGAAATGACCCAACCATGCTTTTTCCGGGGCAATGCTCCATTCAATGGCAAACATGGCTACTGACAAAGGGCGATACAATCCTTCGGTACGGTCCCAAAATCCGGCTCGGTAGGAGGACGTGAAAATTTCATCCAAGCCTGCAATTCCTTGCGTTGTGAATTTATTGTTTTTTATTACAGTAGTATCATCTACCGTAAAATCATGACCCAAGGTATTTGCATAGAGAAGAAAGGCGATTATTCCGGTGAAAAGGTACAATGACTTTTTGCTGATTTGTTTTATAATGGATTCTGTTGCCGGAATCTTTGTTTGGGGAATGGTTTTGTTTTTGCGCACCTTAAATTAATTTTTTGAAGACGTTCATCAATTTTCCTCTAAAAAGTTTGTTCTGCTCATTCTAAATTTTCCTCGAAATAGATGATTTTAATTAGGAATTCCAATCTTAATGCTGATTTTTAATGAAGAATTTTCTTTTCACTAAATGAAGATTGAAATCCAAGAATCCATATCTATTTGAAAATCAATTTTTAACAATGTGAATTGGATGGATTGAAACATCAAGATGAAGAAAACAGGGACATCAATTAATTTTGGTATGTATACAATAAGATTTATATTTGCCGCAACTAAGAATTAAGATAAATTAAAAAATTATGAAAAAAATTGCAACTCCGATTTTAATTTGCTGCGTATTGGCTCTATCTTCTTGCCAGCAGCGTTTGATCGACTTCACAGTAATCAGCTCCAAGAACGTAACATTACGTTTACCGAATGATGCTAAAGGTCCTCGTACTGAAGGTAAAGAAGTTAAAATGTGTACCGCACCTATGTTGAAGGCAGCAGTAGACAAAGCTATCGAAAAGGCTGGTCCAGGATACGATGCTTTGATCGACGGTGTTGTTTTCCAAAGAAATGAGTTCTTCCGTCAAGGATGGGTTGTTCAAGGAACACCAATTAAGACAAGCAAATTGAAAGCTAGCGAATAATATTCGTTTCCTAAAAATAGAAAAGAGGCTGTCTCATAATTTGAGTCAGCCTCTTTTATTTTCAAGTGCTTTCTGAAAATTTATTGTGTATAATCTAAATCTAAAAATATTTAATTTTGAGAGTGTACTTTTTATTTTGATGGCTTGTTGGATTATAATTCCATTATACCTTTTGCACAACCATTGAACGTGATGCCTGAATCACTTTGGTATTTCCAGATTCTTTTTCCCTCTTTATTTATCATTACTTCTCCTCTTATCCATCTTACTTTGTTGGCAAGTCCTTTGTCCCATTTAACTTGAAAGGGAATGTGTAACTCATGAGCTATATCATCTCTAAATACTTCACCAAAGAAAATTTCAGTCGTTGAATTGTCGGTCTTACCAACACAGCGTTCCAATAATTTAGCCCCGGCATTTTTCACAATAGCTTCGATATAAGAGGCAGTCTCGTTATCATTAACATCAAATTTTCCCTGGAAAATAGCGGGAAGGTTGTTAGTAGAAGAAGATTTGCTTTCAGTAGCTGCTGCTTCGAATTTATCTTCCGAGCCATTGGCATAACGGATCTTTTTCAAATCAATAACAGGTACCGTGTACGTAGGTCCTTCTAAATTGTCGGCTTTTTTGTACTTCACCACATCCGGTGTCAACTCTAAAATTTTTGCTTCAATGGTTCTGCCATCTGACAACGTAATCACATCTTGTGAGAATCCAATCGTACTGATAAATAAAATTGCTAAGAGAATTAATTTTTTCATTTTTTTCATTTAATAGTTTAAGGTATAAAATTAAGTAGAATTTTAAAGGGAGGCAAGAATTATTTCAAATTTGATATATCCCAAACAAATATGCTGTTATCAGCAGCAGTGGAGACAAGTGATTTACCATCGGGTGAAAATTCAAGATCTAATACGGCAGCACCCTTTTCTGCCAATGTGAATTTCAATGTTTGCGTATTCAAATCCCAAATTTTAATAACACCATCAACAGAAGCACTCGCCAGCCATTGATTATTGGGAGCAAGAGCCATAGTGGCAATACCATCCTGATGTCCTTCAAATGTGTGGAGGAGTTTTCCGCTTTTAAAATCCCAAAGTTTTACGGTCTTATCAAAACTTCCTGTAATGAGCGTTTTCATATCGGAAGTAACTTTCACACTGTACACCCAATCGCTATGTCCTGCGAATGTTTTAACAATGTTACCGGTTTTCACATCCCATATTTTTGCATTGTTATCGTGATTGCCGGAGATGATGTAATTGCCATCGGGAGTAAATGAAGCTTCGTCGGTCCAGATGGGCTCTGCCAATTCAATAACTTGTTTCAATGTATTCGTCTCCCAAACTACCAATGCATTTTCTTTCCAGCTGGAAGTAACAATGTAAACATCATCAGGAGAAAAATTTCCACTTTTCACAAAAGTAACATGCGCTTTCTTTTTCCTATTGATGCGTTTGTAGTTCTGAGCATTGTAAATTTCAAAACATTCTAAGGTTCCTACAGAAAATTTATCGCCCTTATGATTGTATTGAAGTGCTGTGATGGGATCATCGCCTAGTGATATTTCTTTGATGGCCTTGTAATTTTGTGCTACATCCCAAACTTTGATAATGCCATCTTTACTTCCGCTAATCAGCTTTGTTCCATCGGGAGAGAAACTACAAACGTTCACCCCTTCTTTATGTCCGCTGAGGGTGAGAAACGGATGTTCTTGCGCATTTAAATTGTTTGGGAATATAAATATGAAAAATAGGAGCGTGGCGAGTACTGATTTCATTTTGCAAAGATAGTGTGTAAAATTAATATGGCGTGAAGAGCGTAGAGATCTCCTGTTTTAGCTGATCGTTGTAATTTTTCTTCTTGATGTAATTTTTTGACGGTACTATATACCCTGATTGATTCGCCCCACCAAAATAAAAATAAAGGAATAAATATACTCCCGCTGTAGCCGCCGTGATGTAGTTCGCTTGAAGCACATTGTAAACGGCAAATCCAGCACTGCCACCGGTAAGCAAGAAATTCAAAAATCCTTTTCCATAGTTTCCATTGTAGGCCTGGCCTAATCCAGGGAAAATTAATGAAAGTGTTTTCGCTTTTCGGATGCTTTTCAATTTTGGATAATTGGAAGGATGGTACAAGGAATCAATTTGTGCTTGTAAATTTATTTTATCTCCCGGTAGTATTTCCTGATTTTGGGAGATGTATTCATTCAATACTTGATGTGCTTGCGACCATTTTTCTTGTTCATCTAAAATAAAACTATAAAGCAATACGGAGTTTAAATGTGTTTTGTCATTGTATGTTTCAAGATTGAATACAGGAAGAATATTTTTTTCGGCGACATCGAGTTTGTCTGATAAATAATAAGCCAATGCTTTTTGAAAATAAATTTCCTGTTTTAAACTATCACTTACTGTACTCAAATCTACTCGTGCAAGCAAACTTCCAATCTGCTCAAATTTCTGCTGTGCTTTTAAGCATTCTGTTTTTTTCAATAAAGTCAAGGCGAGAAATTGCGCATCATCCGCACGCTCATAGATGGCACGTTCGTATTGTAACGAAGCATATTCGTATTGCTGCAATACAAAGAGACTGTCGGCCGCTTCCCTAGCTTGTGAATACGCGCTAGTGGAAAATACGGTCAACAGGCACATGCAGGCCCACCATAATGTTGTGATGTATCTCATCTACTTTTTCCTGATAAACAATTTTTGCACTGATTGAACTACCCCATATTCCTCCAATGTAGAAGAGCGAGAAGAGCGAACCGAATATAAAGAACTGCGCATTTTTGAATCCTCCGTTTCGGTAGTTTTCAGCTGCGATGATTCCCAACGGTACTACTTTTAAGAAGGAAGTTAATGCTTGTCCGGGTAAACCGGTATATAATTTTCCTAAGCCGGGAATAATTGCAGACAATGCGCCTGCAACAAATGCCGATTTTGGTTTCATGTTTTGCAAAAGCTGATTGTATTGATATAAAAATTGGGTTTCTGCTTGTAGAGTAGAATCCTGTGGTAAAAATGTGGCAGTGACTAATTCAAAATTCGAATGATCACCTTGCAGCAATGACATTCCGGCCAATTCAAAAATTCTTAGTTCATACAAAATTCCCGATTCTGCTTCCGGCGCATCATAAATTTTTTGGTAGGCCAAATCATATTTATGTTCATCCATCTCCATGAGTCCGGAAGAATATGAAGCAGGAAATTTAAAAAGGGAATTGAAACTTATTTGATCATAATACGCGCGCGCTTTTACCGTGTTTTTAAAATCTTTAAAAAATTGAGCACTTATAAAAGCGGCTGAATCACGCAAGCCTTCAGAAAAATTTATTGTGTCATTTAATAATTGCTCACTGTACAATTCTAAATTATCAATTTGTTTTTGCTCTCCTAAGTGAAATAGAAAATTCAGTTCATCGCTCACGCGGATGGAATCATCCTGAGAAAAACTCAAATGCGGCAAAGCAAGAAAAAGCAAACAGAACAATATTCTTCTCATTCCGTACTTTTTTTCTGGAGACGGTAATAAGAAGGATCGTCGATGAACATACCCTCCTTGTTAATGCGAAGCGGGTTGATGCGTTTTATGGTGGGTTTGGTGCAACGTGTGAGTCTGTCGGCGCTGAGTGCTATACCTTTTATCAATCCAAATTCCTGAATGCTGCGTTTGCTGAAAGCAGAGCAGGAAACCTCGTAGGGACAATCGGCAGCGATCTGCGATGAAATCACCGCCTGATAGGTAAACAACATGCCGCCAAACAACAAACTCACCGGATTGTACTTCGAAATATCACTCTTTCCCACCAGCAAAAATCCTGGTTTCTTCCTCTGGGGATATGGATTTTTTCGTTCGTGATGACTCAGTAATTCAAAATCATTTCCGATTTTTTTGGAGATGGGCGCTTCGGAAAATACACTGTCTTCTCCCTGCAAAATAATGCTAGTATTCAAACTAAATCCGCTCGTTGAAACCATTAAAAGTAGACATCCGATGAACAGGATGAAACTTGGTTTTTTGAGAAGATTGAAGAGGCAGTGCATGTGGCGGCAAAGTTAGTGCTTTTGTGGGAGAGAGTTCGCCTTATATTGTTGCTTGTTGCTATTTAATAATCAGTTCATGTTGGAGATTCTACACCGATACTCGATTCTGGATACTATAAGATTCAATTAATTTATGTTGCGGTATTTATTAAGAATTTTAATGGGCCACTGATTTCTTATGATTTTTATTCAAAAGTTGGATTTTAAAATAGCCAATAATTCTCCTGTGACCACTGCGGTTAAATGTCAATATTATATTGACAAGAATTCGCACTTCCTAGCTAAATTTAATTCCACGATCGAATCTAGAGTCTAGCATCGAGAATCGATTATCCGAAATAAAAAAAGCCCGTGAACACATCACAGGCTTTCAATTATTTGTTATACATTAATATTAAAAAATCGAGAATCGAGCATCGAATATCGAGCATCGGCTTTACTTGCAGCAATTATCCTTCTTGCCTTTACAAGCCATTCCTTTTTCTTCACACACTTTCATACATGCAGCATCGCAACCGTTCGCGCAATTATGTGTAGCACCTGCACTTGCTTTGTGCATCGGACAAGGTTTTCCGTTTCCGCATTCAATGCCTTGCTCTTTGCATTTTTTCATGCAATCACTTTCGCAACCTGCATTTTTGCTGAGGCAACAATCAGCACCTGTAATTTTTTGACAAGAAGCGGCTTTGATATGGCATTTGCCATTTTCCATTTTCACGCAATCACTGCTATCGCATTTTCCTGCCGCCATCCACTCGGAGCAAGTTGCTGAATCAATTACGCAATTTCCTTCTGCATCCATGTCGCAAGCGCTTGATGCTTCATACACACATTCAGTTTTTGCTTTGCCCGCGCAGCAATCGTCTGCAGATGCAGCACCGTGTCCGCCGCCGTTTACTGCGATTAATGGAGCGATGGTTAATCCTACCAAGGACGAAAGCTTAATTAAAATATTCATCGATGGACCTGAAGTATCTTTAAAAGGATCACCAACAGTATCACCAACAACAGCAGCTTTATGCGGCTCCGATTTTTTATAAAACATAACACCGTCGATGTTCACTCCTTTTTCAAATGCTTTCTTTGCATTGTCCCAAGCACCACCGGCGTTATTTTGGAAGATCGCCCAAACTACACCACTCACAGTAACACCGGCCATATACGCACCCAATGCTTCAGCACCCATCACAATACCAATGATGATTGGAGTAACGATGGTGATAACACCCGGCAACATCATTTCACGCAAAGCAGCCTTGGTAGAAATTTCTACACAACGACCGTATTCAGGCGTTCCTGTTCCTTCCATGATACCCGGAATTTCGCGGAACTGGCGACGTACTTCGTTTACCATTTCCATTGCTGCTTTTCCAACCGAGTTCATCGCTAATGCAGAGAACACTACGGGAATCATTCCGCCGATGAACAATGCCGCCAACACTTTCGCATCAAAAATATTGATTCCTTGAATTCCTGTAAGAGTTACATAAGCAGCAAATAATGCCAATGCAGTTAAAGCAGCAGAAGCAATCGCAAAACCTTTTCCAATAGCTGCTGTCGTATTACCTACTGTATCGAGTATATCTGTTTTCTCACGCACATCTGCAGGAAGTTCACTCATCTCTGCAATACCACCTGCATTATCTGCAATAGGTCCGAAAGCATCGATGGCCAATTGCATCGCAGTAGTTGCCATCATCGCTGAAGCGGCAATACCTACTCCGTAAAATCCGGCTAAAGAATATGCGCCCCAAATAGCTCCTGCAAATAAAATAACAGGGAAAGCTGTTGAAAGCATTCCTGTTCCTAATCCGGCAATGATATTCGTTGCAGCACCTGTTGCTGATTTTTGTACGATATCTAAAACCGGTTTTTTATTCATTCCGGTATAATATTCTGTGATGTATGAAATAGCACCACCCACAAACATTCCGATAACCACCGCCCAAAATACATTCATGGATGTAGTAGTTAAATCGTTGAATTGTCCCTCAGAGAAAGCACTCATCGTCATCACATCAGGAAGCATTAAATCGATTAAGAAATAAGATGCAATCAACGCGATGATGATCGACACCCAGTTTCCGCGATTCAATGCAGCTTGTACAGTATCTGTTGTAGCAGCAGCAGTTTCTTTGATGGAGACCATCCATGAACCAACGATAGAAGCAACAATACCTACACCGGCAATACACAATGGAAGTAAAATTGGACCAATACCACCGAAGGCATCTTCAATACCGCCCATGTCGCGAATGATATAATTTCCTAATACCATCGATGCAAGAACAGTCGCAACATAAGAACCGAAAAGATCGGCGCCCATACCAGCAACGTCACCTACGTTATCACCTACGTTATCTGCAATTGTTGCAGGGTTACGCGGATCATCTTCAGGAATTCCTGCTTCTACTTTACCTACTAAGTCAGCGCCAACGTCGGCAGCTTTAGTATAAATACCACCACCCACACGAGCGAACAAAGCGATCGACTCAGCACCGAGAGAAAATCCTGCAAGTACTTCCAACACTCGTGTCATATCTTCGGTACCCGTCATCTGACTACCCATGAAGTAACTATAGAGGAAAATAAAGAGTAAACTTAAACCGAGTACTGCTAAACCGGCAACACCCAAGCCCATCACCATACCGCCGGAGAAAGAAACTTTCAATGCTTTTGCAAGGGAAGTACGAGCAGCTTGAGTGGTACGAACGTTTGCTTTTGTTGCGATGCGCATACCACTGTATCCGGCAATCGCAGAGAAGAAACATCCGACAATAAATGCCGCAACGATTAAGATATGCGAGCCTTCAACTACTTGGCTCAATATTCCCAATCCGATACTTGCAATCACCATAAAGATGGCGAGTATTCTATATTCAGCTTTCAAGAACGCCATTGCGCCATCGGCGATAGCAGTTGCAATTGTTTGCATTTTTTCATCACCGGCATCCTGCTTTTTCACCCATGAGGCTTTGATAAACATGTAAATCAAACCAAGTACGCCGAGGGCAGGTACGATGTAAACGAAATTTTCCATAGTCATTATTTAAGGGCTGCGAAGGTAGTTTTTAAATAGAAAGTAGGCAAATTATATTGCTTATTCTCTTTGTTTTTAATGAATTAGCGATGTTTTAGGGATGTGATTGGACTTCGGCGGAATTTTGTTCGAAAAGCCAATTGACGTCATCTATGTGATTTACAATAGCTTAAAAGTCGTTGGTCGTGAGTGGTTGGTCGTTGGCTTTTTTCAGCTTATGGAGCACATTCTCTTATAAAAATCAGCGAAAATCAAGCAAGCAGAAAAAAATCAACCTTGCTTGATGAATACTTCAGCATAAATTAA
>Ga0209181_10003966_pt1 | contig 22376 bp, 16 predicted proteins | sample MAT05_FD_187208 | JGI IMG/M metagenome (GOLD analysis project Ga0209181, IMG submission 187208) | Freshwater microbial communities from Lake Fryxell liftoff mats and glacier meltwater in Antarctica - MAT-05 (SPAdes) (version 2) | ecosystem: Environmental > Aquatic > Freshwater > Ice > Liftoff...
GGTGATCGATCCAATCTCAGAACTGTTCGCGGCGTCCTTGCTCACGAATAATCAGTATGCAGTCCGACCGACTGGCGCTACTCGTCACCTGTTCGGTTCGGCCGTTGCAGACCGCTGAAGAGATACGATAGACGGAGCCGCCACCCGCAACCCGCCACCTTGCACGACCAAAAATGATATTTTTCCGTCCAGACCCCCGATGTTCACATCAAACCGCCCCACCGACGGCCCCCGCGGCCACCTTGCACACCTGCAAGACGTGTCCTCACCGTACGGAACCCTCCCCACGTTTTTCTGGCCGCGTTCTTCAGGCCGCGCCCACCGCCCCCGCACAACCACGTTCTCCTCGCGTCAGCCTCACCAGTGCCTCCCTCCCGCCCTCCATCGCCCTCTTCCGCTTCCCGCTCCTCAATGCACCTTCGAACTAAGTGCACCGCCACGCTCGCCCCGCGCCCCGACATACTCTCCGCTCGCTGTGCTCCCAACATTCGTTCTCAATGCCTTTTCCAAGCCCATCGTTCTGCGCGGTCGCCAATACCATGCCAGTGGTGCCGTCAACGTCCATCGCGTCACCTCCACACTCGTAGAAGCCACCATCGACGGAAACGACCGCTACCAGGCCGCCATCGCCCTTGAGCGAGGCCCCCGCTCCATTGAGCTCATCTGCTCCTGCACCTGCCCTTATTGCACGCACGATGGACTCCTCTGTAAGCACCTCTTTGCCCTCTTCGCTGAGGTCGATGCGGTCTATCCCCACTTCCTCATCGGGCTGCCCACTTCAACACTCCTCACTGTCGATCCCGACGATCAAGACGACACCGGCGACAACCACTTTGACATGGAGGCCGCAATCCGGCGCGCCTTGCCGCACACGTTCCTCCGCCTCGCCTCCACGCGCCTCGCGCCCCCGGAATCCGTCGTCCGGTCCCCGCCCCCAGCGCCACCCCGACCCCGGCTTCCACCACCCGCAAAGCTCCCTTGGCATAAGTTCATCGAGGCAGCCACCGCCCGCATCGCCAGCCGCAAACACTACTCCGCCAGGAAACCCTCACCTTCCCCAGCCCCCGTCTCCCCGATCTACCTGCTCGCCACCAGCACGTACAACATTGACAGTGGCCTGGTCGAGCTCGGCCTCTATGAAGAGAAGCGTGCCCACACCCTTCTCACGTTTGATCACGATCCCCTTCGCCTCGAGCAAGGCCTCCTCCCGCCACTCCTCGGACATGAACACCAGGCCATTGCCGCGCAGCTCACCGGCTGCGCCGCCCGAGTGTACTCCTCCTACTACGACCCCCCCACCACCCGTGCCCGCTTCGCGCTCGACCCCGACGACCCCGCCGTCCGCGACCTCCTCCGCGCCATCTCCGCCACCGGTCGCCTCCACGGCTGCACTGAAAGCCTCGATAACCCGCGTAACTCCTTTCCGCTCACGTGGATCGAAGGCCCGCCCTGGCGCGGCGTGGTCTCCATCGCACCGTCGCCCCAACTCGCCCGACCAACAAAGGCCTTTCCCGCCAGCGACCCGGCCGACCCGCTCCTCCAGATCGCCCTCGCGATCACGCGCGATGGAGAGCGACGCGAGCTCGCCAAAACCAGCATCCTCGCCGCCGGCGGCAAGCTCCTTATCGAGAACCAGACCATTCAGCATGTTGACCTGCGAGATCTCGTCGAGTGGGATGACGTCCAGCGCGAGACCCGCGCTCCCCTCACGATCAAACGCAGCGACCTCCCCACCTTCCTCCGCTCTGCTGAAACCACCATCGGCCTGCCCGATCTTGCCCTCTCGCCCCAATCCGGCATCACCCGCCTCGAACCGCTTTCCCCCACGCCTCGCATAGAACTCAAGCTCAATACCAATCGCGTCACCGGGGTCCGCCAGAGCCACAGCCGCGGCGGCATTCTCGGCTCTATCTCTGTCCTTTACGGTCCTCACACCGTTGACCCGCGCCACCGTTCCGCCACGTCGCTCGTCGATTCCGCCACCAAGCTCCTCCCGCGCGATCCCGATGCCGAATCGCGCTTCCTCCGTCGCGCCGCCGACCTTGGCCTGCGGCCCGATTCCGACGACTCCACCTACACCCTCGCCATCAAACGCCTCCCCGAAGTGGTCGCCGCCCTCCTCGCCGACGGCTGGTCAGTTCATGGCGATCGTGCCCTCTACCGCCGCCCCGGCAAAACCTCTCTCAAGGTCTCTCCTTCCGGCCTCGACTGGTTTGGCATCACCGGCGGCGTCATGTTCGACGGACAAGAGGTGCCCTTCCCCGCCCTCCTCGAAGCCGTCAACTCCGGAAACCGATTCGTCAAACTCGGCGATGGCTCACTCGGCATGCTCCCAGACGAATGGCTCAAGCGCCACGCCGGCTGGATGCGCCTTGGTAGCAACACCGGCGTCGATATCCGCTTCAGCCGCGCCCAGATCGGCCTCATCGACACCCTCCTCGACGAACTTCCCGAGGCAACCTGCGATGAACAGGTCACCGCCGCCCGCGACCGTCTCCACTCCTTCGACGGCATCTGCCCCGTCGCGGAACCCGCCTCCTTCACCGGCGAACTCCGCCCCTATCAACGCCAGGGCCTCGGCTGGCTCGACTACCTCCACGCCTTCGGTTTCGGCGGCTGCCTCGCCGACGACATGGGCCTCGGCAAAACCGTCCAGTTGCTCGCGCATGTTGCTTCCCTCAAAGAGCGCGGCCAAACCACGCCCCCTCCGCTCTCGACCCGCGCTACAAAAACTACCCTCCCCACTCCGTCGCGCGCCTGGCTCATCATCGCCCCACGATCACTCATCTTCAACTGGATTCGCGAAGCCCAGCGCTTCACCACCTCCCTCGAAATCCTCGACTTCGCCGGCCCCGCACGCACGCGGCTCAAAGCCAAACTCGCCACCGCCGACCTCGTCTTCACCACCTACGGACTCCTCCGCACCGACATCGAACTCCTCCGCGGCTTCGAGTTCGCCGGCGTCGTCCTCGACGAAGCCCAGGCTATCAAAAACCCTCAGTCCGCCAGCGCCAAAGCCGCCCGACTCCTCCACACCCGCCGACGCATCGCCATGACCGGCACCCCAGTCGAGAATCACCTCGGCGACCTCTGGTCCATCTTCGAGTTCCTCAACCCCGGCCTGCTCGGTGCACTCCCCGCCTTCCGCGCCGTGATCGATCCCAAACCGCCCGCCGGATCACTCGCTCAGCTTGATCCCATCTCCGCCGCGCTCGAAGCCGCCAACAACACGCCTGCACCTGCGACCGCCAACCCCGAGCCCGCCGCCCCCAAGGCCGATCTCGCGCTCATCCGCAGCGCCGTCCGCCCCTTCATCCTCCGCCGCACCAAGCAACAAGTCGCCACCGATCTCCCCAGCCGCACCGAACAAACCATCGAGTGCGTACTGCGACCTCCGCAGCGCACGCTCTACAACGATCTCGCCGCGCACTACCGCGAATCCATCCTCGGCCGCGTCGATCGCGACGGCATGAACAAATCTCGCATGCACGTCCTCGAAGCCCTCCTCCGCCTCCGTCAGGCCGCCTGCCACCCCGCCCTCATCAATCCTGCCCACGCCCATGCCGGCTCCGCCAAAATCGAATCCCTCCTCGCCATGCTCGAGGAAGCTACCGACACCGGCTCCGCCGACGACGCAACTCCCGTCCCCTCCGCCACCGCCACCCCCCGCGGCCACAAAGCCCTCGTCTTCTCCCAGTTCACCTCCATGCTCGCCTTGGTCAAAACCGCCCTCGACACCCGCGCCGTCCGCTACGAGTATCTCGACGGCCAAACTACCGATCGCGCCGCCCGCGTCGATCGCTTCCAAGCCGACCCCGACCTGCGCGTGTTTCTCATCTCCCTCAAGGCCGGCGGCTCCGGCCTCAACCTCACCGCCGCCGATTACGTCTTCATCCTCGACCCCTGGTGGAACCCCGCCGTCGAGGCGCAGGCCATTGACCGCGCCCACCGCCTCGGCCAAACCAAAAATGTCTTCGCCTACCGCCTTATTGCCAAAGACACCATCGAAGAGCGCATCGCCGACCTCCAACGCACCAAACGCGACCTTGCCAGAGCCATCATGGATGAAGACGCCGCCCACTCTCTCGCGGCATCGCTCACTCGCGACGATCTCGCGGCACTCTTCCAATGACCACGTCTTGCCGAGTCGGTCCGTCCCGGACTTGACCCGCCTCCGGTTTCTAAAAAACGTCGGTAAAATGCTCGAACACGCCCGGCAACGATCTCTCCGCCCCTCAGATTGGCCATCAAATAGGGTCAAACCCCAGCCACGGCGCCACGCGGAACTAACCGCTGACCCCGGTCTTTACCTGACGCGCCCACTGAATATTCAGCGATGTGACTACCCACATGCAGCCAGCCCTTCAATCGCCTTGCAGGCAAAAGGGCCGCTTGCTGCTCAAAAAAATCCTACTTCACCGCCTATTACCGTCATTCGCCGTGATCCTTCTTGACAGAAGTGAGTCTCTCAGTAGTCTATCGAGAGTGAGAGCAGACCCGCCGGGTCGTGCTCTCGGTACCGTTACATCGTTCGTCAAGGAGCGGGATTTATGTCATCGCCAGCCCAACTCATGCACCCCCATCACCTTTCGTCTCGTGCGGCCCTCGCACTTGCGCTCTTCTGCGCCTGTGGGACCGCCCTCGCCCAGGACGTCACCAACCCCGGTGACGCCATCACTCCTTCCTCCGGCAACCACCCCGCCGGCGAACCCCCTTCCGCCGCCATCGACAACAGCGGGGCTTCCAAGTACCTCAACTTTGATCGCTTCAACACCGGCTTCACCGTGATCCCCACCGGCACCGGCATCGTCCGCACCCTCGGCATCGTCACGGCCAACGACGCCCCCGAGCGCGACCCCACGACGTACATCCTCGAAGGCTCCAACGACGGTGCGGCCTTCACCATCATCGCTCAAGGCGCGTTGAATCCCCCCACCCAACGCTTCGCCTTCGATTCCATCTCGTTCTTCAACGACACCGCCTACGCCCAGTATCGCGTCACCTTCCCGACCATCCGCGGCAACGGCAACAGCATGCAGGTCGGCGAAGTCCAGCTCCTGACCGCCGCCGACATCCTTACCCCGGGCGATCCGTTCGTCATCACGTACACCGCAGGTGCGTTCAGCAACGCCAACGAGGGCGCGGCCAATCTCTTCGACAACCGCGGCGGTACCAAGCTCGATGTGCTCAACGGTAATCTCGGTCCCACGTTCGTCGATATCACCCCCGGCGTCGGCGCCTCCACTGTGAACGCCATCGATGTGTTCGGTGGCAACGACGATGCCACCTTCGGCGGCCGCAGCCCGACGTATGTGACCCTCTACGGATCCAACGACGGCGGTGTGACCTTCACCCAGATCTTCACCACCCCCATCGTGCAGGTCACCCGCAACTATGAGGACCAGCAGTTCGGTTTCGCCAACACCACTACCTACACCAGCTATCGCGTTGAGTTCGGCCCCGCCCAGAACTCAGCCGACATGCAGATCGGTGAAATTCAGCTCCTCGGCACCGCGTCGGCAACTCCTCCATCCAACGATTCCTGCGCCACCGCCCGCATCATCTCGGCCGGTGCCACTTCCGGCGCTAACTTCAACGCCACCGGCACCGACATCACCGCCTGCGGCACCGGCGATACCGCCGACGTCTGGTTCAGCTATCTCGCGCCGATCTCGGGCCTGATCGAAGCCAACACCTTCGGCGCCGGAACCATCGATACCACCCTCGCCGTGTTCGACGGCTGCGGCGGACCGGTCCTTGATTGCTCTGACAACGCCCGCGGCGGGCAGGCCCGCATCCGCTGGACGGCCGTCGCTGGCCGTTCCTACAAGCTCCGCGTCGCCGGAGCCGCCGGTGCCACCGGCACCTTCACACTCAACGTCGATCAAGCGCCCGTTTCTCCCTCCGACACCTTCATCACCCTCAACTACAACTTCAACGGAATGGTCCACCAGGGCGAAGCCGGTAACCCCGACCGCCCCCAGGGCTATCGCTCACTCTCCGACCGTGGCCTCCGCCTCACCGGCGCGCCCGGCTCGATCGAAGTCGGCCTCGAAAGCAACTCCTCCATTCCCTACCAAATCGTCACCCAAGCCGACCAACTTGACATGGTCCACCTTGGCAACCGCAACACCACCGACGGCGGCAACTGGGCCTTCGACACCATCCCCGGCAACCCCGAGAGCGAAAACGGCACCCTCAACCGCATCGGCGTTCAGCCCGACTGGCTCACCGATCTCGACCAGCGCGTCCCCCAGATCACTGACATTGCCTCTCTCGGTCTGGCTATGACCCCCGATACCAGGATCGGCGTCATCTTCCAGGCCAGCAACGGCGGCACCAACCTTTCCTTCACCGTCACCTTCACCAACGGGGTCACCGGGCTCGTCACCATCGCCTGCCCTGACTGGTTCGGCGATCAGAACCCGCCCGCCGCCGGCTTCGGCGTCGAGGTCCAGCAGCAACTCGGCACCTACTTCGGCACCGGTCAGGTTGATCTCGCCAGCCCAAGCGTCGATCTCAACGTCACCGAGGCCATCGTTTCCACCGCCAGCCTCCGCGATGCCGGTGTCGGTGACTTCACCGGCCTCGTCATCCGGTCCTTCACTTTCAGCGATTCGTTCAGCCTTGCCGCCGGCACCGGCATCCTCGCCGTCACCGTCCGCGATGCCGACGTTGTCCCCACCTGCCGCCCCGACTTCAACGGCGACGGCACGCTCGATCCCGATGACCTCGCCGACTACATCACCGCCTTCTTCTCCGTTCCCGCAAGCCCCACCGCCGACTTCAACGGCGATGGCACCGTCGATCCCGACGATCTCGCCGACTACATCACCGCCTTCTTCACCGGCTGTGCGTAATCCAAACGTCCGCTAACCAACAACCCTACGGGGGCGAAGCGAAAGCTCCGCCCCCGTTTTCTTTCATCAGTCGATACATTCTCGCCCGCCCACGCGGCGCATTCCTGCCGCGACACTACGCTCTGTCTCTCGCTCGCGCCCACGCCCATGTTCGCGCCCCAGCCACTTCGGCCCGCTGTCCCCCCGAAAGCCATATCCATGACTCCGCTCACCCGCCGCGCACTTGCCGCCCTCTTCTCCTGCGCCGTCGCTGTCCCGGCCGCGCACGCCCAGTTCAACCTCACCGGCTTCCCGAACGCCAACAACCTCACCCTCCTTCGTGACGCCTCCGTCAACGGCGGGGTCGCGGGCGGCGCGCTCCGCATCACCCGTGCTCTTGGCGACCAGATCGGCGGGGCCTACTTCAGCACTCGTCAAATCATTCAGGACGGCTTCACCACCACCTTCACCTTCAGCGTGAGCGGGGCCGCCAACGGCGGCGCCGACGGCTTCGCCTTCGTCATCTACGCCGGCCCGACCCCCGCCATCTCCGGCAATGATGGCGGTTGCGAGATCGGCTACCACGAGTTACCAAACTGCGTCGCCGTCGAGTTTGATACCTGGTATAGCGACGGCTGCTCCGCCGGCCTCGTTGCCGACCCTAATGACAACCACATCAGCATCCACACCCGCGGCACACTCCCCAACAGCGCTCAGGAATCCGTCTCGGTCGCCTCCACCACCGCCATCGCCAACATCTCGAGCGGCCAAACCCACACCTGCCGCATCACCTACACCGGCGGCATCTTCAGTGTGTATTTGAACGACCTTGTCACCCCCGTCCTCTCCACGCCCCTCGACCTCGCCGCCACCCTCGCCCTTGATCAAGGCCGCGCCTGGGTTGGCTTCACCGGCGCCACCGGCGGCGCGATTGAAAACCACGACATCCTCTCCTGGTCACTCAGCACCGGCGGCGGCGGCCGCGCCGGCGATGATCGCCGGCCCGCAACCCCGCGCATCACCGAACCCGCCCTCCCCGGCCAGGTCCTCAATCCTTCCGATGTGCACATGGTGACCGTCGAACAAGTTTCACCAGTCGGCTCCGCCCATCTTTGCTCCGACTGGGAACTCTGGACCGTCCAGCCTCTCGAGCGCGTGTGGACCGCCACCTGCGCCGCCGGCGCCCTCGCCGTGCACGTCCACCTCGGCGACGGCGCCTTCATCGGCACCCACGCCGGCCGAACCACCTGCCAGTTCGACACCAACTACGTCCTGCGTGCCCGCCATCGTGATTCCTCGGGCGACCAGCTCAGCCAATACAGCCGATGGGCCGTTCAGCCCTTCCGCACCGGCTCGCCCGCCACCATCTTCCCCCTCGAGCTTGACGACATCCTCACCCGCCCCGCACCCCAGTGGCGCACCGACTCCGCCCCCCCCAGCCCCGTCACGCTCCCTTCGGGCGCGGCCCTCACCCTCGCTTCACAGTCGGGCGACCTCCTCCTCCACATCCAAGGCACCCCCGCCGGCAACGTCAGCACCGATGGCGACCAACTCCTCGCCCACGTCCCCGTCCTGGTGTCCATCGCCGCCGGTGCCACACCCCTCACCCTCGCACCCTCCTCGCTCGCCTTCGTCAATCACGATTGCGTCCCCATCAGCATCTTCCTCCCCGCCCTCGCTCTTCCCGCCAATCAAACCGCCCGCTTCTGGGTCGCCACCAGCGGCAGCACTTACTTCGCCACCAATACCCAAACCGCCCCCACGTTCGACAACCTCGCCCGCGGCACGCTCTCGCCCTGGGAACCCCGCCAACCCGGCTTCGTAGTCGAACCCTTCGCATCCGGTCTGCAACTCCCCGTCAACATCGCCTTCCTCAACAATCCCGGCACCAACCCCACCGACCCATTCTTTTATGTCACCGAGCTTTACGGTCAGGTCATGATGGTCACCCGCTCGGGCGCCCTTAGCGTCTACGCCGGTAATCTCCTCAACTTCAATCCCACCGGCGCCTTCCCCGGCTCGGGTGAGGTCGGCCTCGCCGGTGTCGTTGTCGAACCCGTCACCGGCGACCTCTTCGTCACGCTCCTCTTCGCCATCAACGGCGACGCCAATCAACTCCGACCCCGCATCGTCCGCCTCCACAGCAACGACGGCGGCCGCACCGTCGCCACCCAAACCCTCATCCGCGACTTCCCCAATGAGCCCCAAGGCCAGTCGCACCAAATTTCCAACATCACCTTCGGTCCTGACGGCAAGCTCTACGTCCACATGGGCGACGGCTTCAACCCCGCCAACGCCCAGAACCTCGACTCCGCCCGCGGCAAGATTCTCCGCATGAATCTCGACGGCTCCGCCCCCACCGACAACCCCTTCTACAACGCCGCCGACGGTCTCACCGCCCGCGACCTTGTCTGGGTCTACGGCATCCGCAACCCTTTCGGCGGCGCCTGGCGCGCCAGCGACGCGCATCACTACACCGTTGAAAATGGCCCCAGCGTCGACCGCCTCTTCCTCGCCGTCCCCGGCCGCAACTATCTCTACGACGGCTCCGACGACTCCATGCGCAACTTCGCGCTCTACAACTGGGACCCCGCTCACGCCCCCGTCACCATCACCTTCGTCGAATCCGCCACCTTCAACGGCAGCGGCTTCCCCGCTTCCAAACTCAACCACGCCTTCGTCGCCGAGTCCGGACCCACCTACGCCACCGGCCCGCAAACCCAGGGCAAGCGCATCGTTGAGTTTGAGATCTCACCCACCGGCGCCCTCATCTCCGGTCCCACCACCTTCGTTGAATACACCGGCTCTGGCCAGGCCACCGCCGTCGGCGTCACCGCCGGCCCCGACGGCCTCTACTTCACCGACCTCTACAAAGACCTCGGCGCTTCTTCCCCCATCGAGCGCGGCGCCAACGTCTACCGCATCCGCTCGCTCGCCGGCGGCGCTGCCTGCGGTTGCCCAGTCGACTTTAACAACGACGGCACCCTCAACCCCGACGACCTCGCCGACTATATCGGTTCGTATTTCTCAGTCCCCCCCGGCCTTGGCAGCGACTTCAACAACGACGGCACCACCGACCCCGATGACCTCGCCGATTACATCGGCGCCTACTTCGCTGGCTGCTAAATAGCCCGCGTCCTCGATCTTTCCGCAACACATCACCCGCGCCGTGCCCCAAGCACGGCGCGGGTTTTTTCTTGCCCTCGCGCGGCCAACCTCACCCCACCCGCACCGCCACCATTGTCTGGTCATCCACCGCCGCCCCGCCTGCACAAAACACCCCCACCGCCGCGCGAATCGCCGCAATGCACCCCGCCGCTCCCTCCCCGCACCCCGCAAGCTCCGCATCAATCCGCTCCACCCCGAACAACTCGCGCCCTTTCTCATTTCCCGGCGCCATCGCCTCGCTGATCCCATCCGTATACAGCAGCAGCAAATCCCCCGTCTCAAGCCGCACCTGCGCCTCCGCAAACATCGCGCCTGCTGCCACGCCCAGCGGCGGCCCGCCGCCCTCGTCAATAGATATCACCCGCCCGCCCCGCGAAAGCCGCGGCGGGTTGTGCCCCGCCGACGAGTACACCAGCCCGCACGTCTGCGGATCAATCACCCCATAAAACGCTGTCACAAACGCGCCCCCGTGCGTATACGAACGCACAAACTCCCCGTTCAGAAACGCCATCAGCGCGCCCGGCGACCCGTGCACGTCCGGTCGCGCATGCAGCGCCGCACGCGTCACCGCCATCAGCACCGCCGCGGGCGTCCCGTGCCCCGACACATCCGCAATGAGCAGCCCCAGCCGCCCGTCCGCCATCGGGAAAAAGTCGTAGTAGTCCCCGCCCGCTCGCGAACTCGCCAGATACCACGCCGCGATGTCCACTCCCTCCATGCGCGGTACTGCCGCTGGCAACAGCGACCGCTGAATCTCCCCCACCGCCTTGATTTCACGGTCGAGCGCCGCATTCGCCGTCGCCAACTGATTCCGCAGCACCAGATTCTGCGTTCCGCGCTCAAACAGCCCCCCCTGCCAGTGCAGCATCGGAATCATCGCGCGCTCGATCGTCTGTCCCGGTGACAGCATCATCATCGTCACGTTCAAGCCTTCGTTGTGCTCATATTGCGGAAGGCCGACCAGCGCCGAGTATCCCTGCAAGTGAAACCACGCCGGGTCTTCGTGCGACACTTTCGACGGCAGATCTTCAATGATCACCGGCTTGTTCCCATACACAATCTCGCCCAGCAGCCCGCCCCGCATCCGCGGCAGCTTCTGCCGCTCCGTCCACGGATTCGGATGCTCCGTAAACCGCGAAGAACGCGTGATGAGATAGTCCGGCGCCGTCTCTCCGCGCCGCGACACCGCCAAAAAATCACTCTCAGGAATCAGATCCCCCACTCCCTGCCAGTACACCGATACCAACTCCTCCGGGTCCGTCACCCCGGAGATCGCCTTCATCGTCTTGTCGATGATCTCAAGCTCTTGCTCCCAACTCAGACGTTCTTTCGCCATCCCCAATCGTAGTTCCTGCCCCAAACCACACCATCGATATCCCCCGCTCTTCTCCCGCCACCCTTACCCATGACCGCCAACGCCTTCCGCACCCTCGCCCTCAGCATGCCCGCCGCCACTGAGGGCTCACACATGGACAATGCCAACTTCCGCGTCAGCGTCACCCCCGGCTCCAGCAACAACAAATCCCGCGGCAAGATCTTCGCCACCCTCCCCTTCGCCACCCTCTCCTTCGCCACCCTCTCCTTCCTCGCCATGGTCAAACTCGCGCCCGATGACCAGCAGGCCTTCATGACCAAAGCCCCCACGGCTTTCTACCCCGCCAGCGGCGGACGGGGCCGCCAAGGGTGCACCATGGTCACCCTCAAACTCGTCTCCAAACCGCCCATGAAACGCGCCATCACCGCCGCTTGGCGCTGCGCAGCGCCGAAGTCACTTCTCGATAAGCACGCGCCCAGGCGACCTCGCTCATAACACCGTGCGACGCTCTTCGCTCCCCCGCCCTCAGCAAGCCCGCTCCGCCTTACCCCTTCCCGCCCAACACAAACCACGCCGCGCCCAGCGCTACCGCCACCCCAAGCGTGCGAACCACGCCCCACCGCAAGCGAAACAACGTCACGCCCGCCACCGCCGCTATCACGGCCGCCGGAACCTTGAACGTCATCACGTCAGGAACCAGCAGCCGCGCACCGTGCCACGATCTCTCCCCAACCGTTCCAAACAGCGTGTGAATCGCCAGCCATACCGCCAGATTGAGCACCACCCCCACCACCGCCGCCGTGATGCACGAGAGCGCACTCGCCAGCGACTTCTTCCCGCGCACCCGCTCAACATAGGGCGCGCCCAGAAATATCCACAGGAAGCACGGCGCAAACGTCACCCAGGCAACCAACACCGATGCCAACAGCCCCGCCGCCACCGGGTGCAAAGAGCCCGCATCGCGATATGCTCCCATGTATCCCACAAACTGCAGCACCATAATCAGCGGCCCCGGCGTTGTTTCCGCCATACCAAGTCCAGTCAGCATCTCCCCCGGCTTCAGCCAGCCCTGCACCTCCACCGCCTGCTGCGCCACATACGCCAACACCGCATACGCCCCGCCGAATGTCACCACCGCCGCCTTGCTGAAGAACTCGCCCTGCACCGTAAACACATTGGTCGGCCCCAGCCAAACCCGCAGCGCCGCCACCGGCGCAAGCCACAGCGGCAGCCACACCCCCAGCACCCGCGCTGCGCCCGTCAACGTTGGTCGTGCATGTTCGCACCCGGCGCGATCAGTCGCGTACACGATCGGCTCGCCGCCGATCCCATCCGCGCCGCTCGCCGCCTCGCCACGCGCCGCTGTGCTTGGTTTGATCACCGCAAACAACTCCGGCCTCACCCGCCCGCCAACAAACCCCAGCACCGCCGCCGCCACCACAATCAGCGGAAACGGCGCGCCAAACACATAAATCGCGACAAACGCCCCGCCCGCCACCGCCACCATCACACCATTCCTAAGTACCCGCTTGCCGATTCGGATCATCGCCTCGACCACAATCGCCAGCACCGCTGCCTTCAGCCCAAACAGCAACCCTTCAACAACTCCAACTCCCGCCAACGTGGTATACGCCACGCTCAGCGCCGCAATCGCCGCAAACCCCGGCAGCACAAACAGTAACCCCGCCGCCAAACCGCCACGCGTGCGATGCAGCAGCCACCCGATGTACGTCACTAACTGCATCGCCTCCGGCCCAGGAAGCAGCATGCAGTAGTTCAGCGCGTGCAGAAAGCGCTCCTCGCTGATCCACCGTTTCTCCTCCACCAGCACCCGGTGCATCACCGCGATCTGCCCCGCCGGCCCGCCAAACGAGTTGAGCCCGATATATCCAAATGCTCTCACCGCCTCACCAAACGATACTCTGTGCCCGCCACCCGGCATTCCCGAAGCGTCTTCGTTCAATAATGATCTCCTCATCGCATTCCCGTTCATGCTTTGCCATCAAGCTCATTGAGCGCCGCCCACGCCTCACACCCCCCGCTCCACCGCCCTCTTCGCCTCCGCAAGTCCCGCCCCGGTCCGCTCGCGATACGCCTTGATCGCCGCAATCTTGTCACCCGCCGCCATCAAGTCGCGCCCCACATCCAGATCATCACCCGGCGCCTCGACCTGCATGTGCGCCAGCAGCAAATCCACCTTTCGCTCCAGCCGCGCCAGCCGCGCATTCATCGCCCCATCGTTGCTTCCCGAGAATAAACCCATCGTTCGTTCCTTATAGATTCACCGCTGGCGCAATCAATAAACGACACGTTTGTGCAGCACCGGCATGGCCTGAAGATACTCAGCCGCCACCTCAATCTTGGACTCGGTGAACTCGTCGTACGTGCCCTCAAAGCACACCGCGCCCTGATCCAGCATCACCACTCGAGGACCAATCCGCCTCAGCAACTCCTTGTCGTGAGTCACTACCACCGTCGTTCGCTTCACCACGCCATCACCTCCTGATTGCGGGGGCCGATGGTGCACGTCCCAGATCAGTTCGTGGATCCGACCGCCCAGCACCGGATCAAGACCCGTCGTCGGTTCGTCGTAAAAAATCACCTGCGGGTCAGTCGCAATCGCCCGCGCAATCGCCACCCGCTTGGCCATCCCGCCCGAGAGCTTGTCGCGGTCCTTGTTGATCACGTCATCAACCTCAAGCGCCGCCGCCTTCAGGCTCTCCCGCACCCGCCCGCTGATCGCCGTCTCATCCATCTCGGTGTGCTCGCGCAGCCACAGCGCGATGTTCTCAAACACGTTCCCGCTGAACAGCGCGTTCCGCTGAAACACCACCTGCCAGTGCAATCGCAAATCGTCAAACTCATCGGTGTCCAGCTTTGACAGCTCCACCAGCGGACTCCCCATCTTGGCGTGATCAGCCGCCAGCACCCGCCCCGAATCCGGCATCATGAGCCCCGTCAAATGATCCAGCAGCACCGTCTTGCCGCACCCCGACGACCCCACAATGCACACCAGATCACCAGCCATTATCGAGAGCGAAATCCCCCGCAGCACCTCGCGATCGCCAAAGCTCTTTCGCAACTCTTCGGCCACGATCTCCGGCTTCACATGTTGGTTCGCGCTGTTCACGCCAGAGGATAGACCCCCCCAGGTTTCCTACTTCCCCTCTCCACCCTTCACTCAATTGTGGAACGTGCTGTACACATACACCGGAATCGCCAGCGCCCCCACATGCCGCCTAATCAACCGCTTCAGCACCGGGCTGAGCACAAACCCTCTCCTGGATCAAGGCCCAACTCGCCAAATAACCAGACCAACCACCAACTTCGGCGTTCTCCACCATTCCACGTCCGCTTCTACGGCCCTGCACTCACAACCGCTGAGATCACCGCCCTCGCTTCATCCAACCGCCCTGTCGTCACCCGCTGGGCCGAGATCGATCCTTCACACACACGGCCCGCGCCCCCTCTATGCTCTCTGTATGAAACCCGCACACGCCCCAGCGCGCGCTGCCGCCCTCGTCCTCCTCGCCGCGACAGTCCTCGTTCTTTCCCCCGGTTGCTTCAAGAAAAAAACCTACACACCCCCTCCCCCGCCCGGCACGATCGACCTGAACAAGGTCACCGCTGCCGGAGCCTCAGACGCGGCCCTCGCCGCTATCCGCATCTGCCGCCTCTTTGACATCCGCTACCGCGGCAATCAGCAAACCCGCGTTCTTACCCTCAACCAATCCCTTATTCTCGATGACAACGGGATCGATGTCCGCATCACCCCCGAAGAGTTCAAGGGCATCATTAACCTCGTCACGGCCAACGACGCCAAAGAAATCACCACCAGCACCCGACTGGCAAGAAACTACAACTACAAAGACACCTTCGGTCTCGCCCAGCGCCACGCCTACCTCTTCGACTCCCCCGACGGCGCAACCCAGCTCCGCATCATCGTCACCAAACGCCTCGATGGCGAATCCGACGGCTGACGCCAGCCCCCCACCCCTCGCGCCCCTCCATCCTCTATCCTCCCGCCATGAAGCACACCCACACCTCCGCCTTCATCATCCTCTCCGCCGCCCTGCTGCTCGCCCCCATCGGCTGCGACAAAAAGAAACCTGCCGCGGTCGTCAACCTCGCGCAGGTCAAAGCTGTCGGTGAGTTCGAGTCCATGGCGGCCGCCAACCGCCTCTGCCGCGAAATGGACGTCCACTACAAAGGCGCCAACAAAACTATCACTCTCACATTCAGTAACGGCGCAACCACCGACGATGCCGGCCACATCTACGACGTCCTGCCCGAAGAATTCAAAGGCGTCGTCAAAATGGCCGCAGCCGCCCCCGGCAAAGTCGCCGCCGCCCACGCCCTTCCCGCCGATTCCGAAAACTACCGCGATGGCCACGGCCCCGCCAAGCGCCATGGTTACGCCGTAGATTCCCCCGACGCCGCAACCAAACTCCGCTTCACCGTCGTCAAGCCGCTTGAAGACGATTCCCATGGCTGACCCTTTGTGTGCGTTCCAACGTTCACCCTCCTCTGACTCGCACGATACATCCCCCATGAAGGTCAACCTCACCGCCGCCTTCGCCACCTTCGCCGACCACTGGTCACCCCGCATCGCCGCCAACCTCAACGGTCAGCGCGTCAAACTCGTCAAGTTCCAAGGTGCCTTCGACTGGCACCACCATGAGCACGAAGACGAACTCTTCCTCGTCCACCGCGGCACATTCACCATGCACTTCCGCGACCAGCAAATTACCCTCGCCGCCGGCGAGTTCCTGGTCGTCCCCCGTGGCGTAGAGCACCGCCCCGAAGCCGAGAGCGAAGTCGAAGTCCTCCTCTTCGAGCCCGCTTCCACGCTCAACACCGGCAACGTCACCACCGCCAAAACCGTCACCGCTCCCAAGCGGCTATAGCCCCCGCACGCGCGCTCGCTGCCACCAAGAACCAACCGCCACTTACGATCCGCCATGCCCCCCACCGACCCGCACACGCCCACGCTTCCCTCCTCCCCGAGCAGCGCGCCTGTCTCACGCCGCCGACGCATCATCTTCATCGCCATCTCACTCGCAACCCTCGCCGCCCTCGCACCCTGCATCCTCCGCGTCGAGGTTCGCCGCGCCGGCCACAGCCTCGGCGCACTTACCTTTGCGCGTGGCAACCTCTCCATATCCGGCTGGAAGGTCGTGTCGCCCACAATCCCCCCGCTCTACAAGTTTGATTGCGACTTCGCTCCTGCTCTGGACCCTCGCCTGAAGCTCGAATGGAGCAATCAATCCGTCAACCTCGAACTCCCCTTCTCCCTCTCGCTCCTCGCCCTCTCCGCCCTCACCCTCTGGCTCACCCGCAAACCCCACTCCGCCGCGCCCGGCCACTGCCTCTGCGGCTATCCACTCACCACCCTCCCCTGCTGCCCCGAATGTGGCCGCCCCGCAACAACGCCAACGCACACCTGAACTCGGCGCGCCAACGCTCCTCCCGCTCCGCCTACTGCCTATTCCCACACAGCCGACCCCAGCGCCCACCCCCAGCGCCCACTCTTCGTCACTGCCCCTTCTTTTATCTCTTTTCCTTCTTCCTCGTCTGGGCCGTCTGGGCTTTTCTGTGGCTCATTGCGGCTCCCCCATTCTGTCACTCACACCTCCACCTCCTCAAACACCACCTTCCCATCCGTCATCCGGGCGTAGTACGCCTCAATCGCCCCCAGCCCCGTCACACGGTGCACAAACGCCGCCGCTCTCACCAAATCCGCCCGCATCACCAGTTCCAGCCGCCGATCCTTCAGCGCCAGCCGCGTGATATACATCGCGCACCCCTCGTGCGCAATCAGCACCACCCGCTTCAGTTTGTGCACCTCTACCAGAAACTGCAGCTCATCCACCACCCCCTGTTCCTCCACGTGCACCTCCGGGTGCCCCGCCAAACACGCCGGCCCGCCCGGCAAACTCACCCGGTCATACCGCGGCAGGTTCAGCCCGTTCTGCAGAAAATCATCAAAGTGCTCACCCATGCGCCCGTCAGAGCAATACAGCGCCGCCGCATGAATACGCGACACTTCATACTTGATCGGGCTCTCATACTTCTTCATGCACGGCTCCACGACACCCCGCCCCCGCCCGAATCCGCGCGCTCAACCACCTCAAGCGCGCACATTCAAGCATAGCGAAGCCGCCAAGCCGCACTGACCGTGTTTGCCTATTGCGCCAGTCTACAAGCAGCCGCCGAAGTAGGCCCCGATGTAGTCCGCCAGATCATCCGGATTGACAATCCCGTCGTGGTTGAAGTCTGAACCCCGACACGTCCCCGCCGCTCCCGCTTCGGCGAAATAGCACCCGATGAAGTCCGCCAGATCATCCGGATTCACCAGCCCGTCGCCGTTGAAGTCCCCCGCGCAGATCGGCGCAATCGTCAGCACGAACCCGTGCGGCATCCCGTTGATTTTCCCGCTCCCCACAATCTGTCCCGCCGCGTTGATGCCATAGGCCCGCTCTAGCAACCAGCCAGAGTTCGACCCGATCAAACTGTTGAGGTCCGTCACCGCCCCCGCCCGCCACAAAACCGCCCGTGAGCCGCTCGTGCCCACAATGTCTCCCGCAATGTTGATGCCAAACGCATAGCTCGCTCGCGCGCCCACGCTCGTCAGCACGCCCAGATCCACCCGCGAGGTCACCGTCCCCGCCGCATTGACCGTGAAGCGACACGCGTGCGGCGTTCCCGCCGCGCTTGTTGACCAGCCGATGATCGTCCCGGAATCGTTCATGGCATACGCCTGGCTCTTGCCAGTCACGCCGCCCGCCAGCACACCAAGGTCCAGCCCTATGCCCCCCTGCCACAGTGTCGCATGCACGGTCGCGTCCCGCGCATTCCACGCCCAACCCGCCACCCGCCCCGCACTATCAACAGCCGAGGCTGAACCACTGTCGCCGCCCAGCACCGGCAGTTCCGTCATCACCCCGTTGCTCCACACCGCCGGCACCTCCACCCATCCAAAGCCCTCGATCAATCGCGTATGGCTGCCCACCACTTTGCCTGTCGCGTTCAATCCACGCGGTGCAAAATCACCCAGATTCGTCGTCGCGCCATTCTGCCACAACAGGCCGTGCGCCACAATCTCGCCCAGGTCATATGACATCACCGCCACCTGCCCGGAATCATTGATCGCAAACGCATGGCTCTGCCGATCGCCGAACAGAGCCGGAATCTGACCACTCCCAGTCCCAGGAATGATCGCGCGAAAATCCGCATTCGCTTGCGCGGCAAACCCCACCGCCACGCCCGACCCGTTGATCGCCTGCCCGCCCGAAAGCGGCCCGCCAAGCGTCCCCATATCCCGCACCACATACGTCTGAGCCGTTAGCGTGCCCGCGCACACCGCCAGCGTGCATGCCCCAAAGATCACCGCCCGCGCGATAGTCGTGTTCGTTTTCATCGAAAGTCCCCTTCGAAAGTCCTTCAACACCCACCCTGCTTCGCATCCAGTTCGGTCCGGCCCCACTCAATGCTCAACGCTGTGGAAGAACGGTCCCGGCGCGCCCCCCACGTGACATGCCGTGCAGTCGTTAAGCACACCCGTCCGGTTCTGAACCAGATTCGATTGCACATTGTCAAGCTCCGTTACCGCCGGCGTCACCGCATGCGGGCTGCTATGACACGAAATGCACTTGACCCCGCTGTGCCCGATTGAATCGCGGAACAGCACGCCCGGCTGCTCAAATGCAAACGTCGGCCGCCGCGACTGATGGCACGAACCGCAACTCGGCTCTTCGATCCACGGCCGCCGCGTCGGATTGCCCACCGCCGCCATGCTGCCGTGGCAGTCCGTGCACGTCATCCCTCGCGCCGAATGCACGTCACGCTGGCAGCTTGTCCGCACACCCGGATGGCACGCATAGCACGTGTTGGCAATATTGAGTGACCCCATCCGCGTCGAATGCCCCAGGTGCATCGCCGACGAAAGGCTCGACACTCCCGGCTGCCCCGGCGCGCCCAGCGCGTTGTCGCCGTGGCACTCGGCGCACATCACCGGCTTGCGACTCTCAAGGTTCGTCGCATGCAGACGGTCGTGCGCCCGCAGAATATCCGTCGCCGTTGAGACTCCCGGCGTGTTGTGACACAGGTTGCAGCTCATCTCAGTCGACACCGGCACCACCGCCTGCGTCCGCGCCACCACCTGCCCGCTCCGCTCAACCGTGATCGTCGCCAGGTTGTACGCCAGCTCGCGCCCGCTGTCGTCAATGGGCGTAATCGGTATGCCCACCGCCGCGTAGTCGCGCACCAGTCCCGTCGGTGCCACCATCGTTCCCTGCAGGCGCGTTCCTGTGATCCCCACATCCGGAAGCGGGTTGCCCAGCGCCGGAAACGAAAAATCCCAGAAGTTCGTCTTGTCGGCGCTGTGCGTGTTGTGAAGCAGCGCGAACTTCACCGTCACGCCGCTCGTGATCAGGTCCGGCTCGCTCGCCCCCCGACGAATCACCTGCGCTCGCAACGTGTTGTACGGCGGAAGGATCAACATCTCCGAATAGTCCGCCTGCCCGCAGTGCATCCCCAGGTCGTTGGCCGCCAGCACCAGATACGGAGTGGTCACACTCCGCGCTCGCGCGCCCAGCACCGAGGCCGCCCCCGCCACCAGCACCAGCGCCACTGCGCCAGCCGCCAGCACAGAGATCGACCGCCGCACGATCAACGCACACCGATTTGATGAAAACCGCATGGAGACCCCCTTCTAAAAATCACCACCACACACACCCCAACATCCATCCTCTCCCGTGTCCCCGGGCAAACCCCCAAGGGTCCGCCCACTATCTTTATGAACGACCTGCACGCCCGCTGATACACAAACCCAAAATTTGTTCCCCGAATCATCTCGTGACCCAACTCCAAACTTCACGCTGATACCCCCACTCCCATCACCCACCACCCGAACCCCGCTTCACAGCACCCGCAGACCCCCCAACCGCCGCAATTGTGAATTCGAACCGGTTTCAACCCCCGTGCTTACCCAAATTCCGAAACAACTCAGGTCTTTTCCTCGTACGGTATGGTGATCCCACCCGCTCTAAGAACCAAAGTGTACCATATAAAGTACGTACAAATGTTGTTCTCGGACTAAAAAAGCCTACACACTCTGCGGATTCGCCATCCAAAGACCTATCACAAGGCCGAACTTGCGCTGATTTTGAGTTTTCAACAGAGTTTTACCAACCTGACCTTGACAGACCGATAGTTGGTAAACTAGACAAGATCTCTCTCTCCTCCAGCGGGGCACCGTCTTACGATGGTGCCCTGCTCTTTTTTTGGTTTTCGTAACCCGCGCCCCGCCCCAAGACACCAGAGCGCGCCAGAGAGCCACCAGAGCGCACACCCGCACCAGAAAGAACCCGCGGCCAGCACTGCCGATACCAGGCGACATCCGCCGCACACCAGCCCGCCTATCACTGCGCCCCAAACCATCTCGATGAAGCGCTCACACTCCGCCGCCCAATCGGCACCGTCCTTCTGAACACCCACACTGACCCAACCCCGCCGGCAAGGCAGGGAAGCCCGACATTCATCGCCCTTTCCTGCGCAGTTTTCTCGCCGCGTGCCCCCTCCCCGCCACGACCAACGCCGTTCGCCCGTCGCGGCGGGCTACGCCCCCACACACCGCCAACCCCCAAAACGACAGCCCGCGAGCCAGGTGGCTCGCGGGCTGCGTAATAAAAAGCTAGTCGGGTCTAAACCTATACAACTTGCGCTGATCAATCTTTCCAGAGATTAAGCAAAACCGCAGCCTCGCTGCCGGTAATCGTGTTGATCGCGCACAGGAACTGGTTGCTCGAGCCGAGCGCGTTCGAGGCGTTGGCACCGGCCTCGTCCGTCTCGTTGACAAACAGGTTGTCAGGGACGGTGAGGGGCGAACCGCTGGTGCGGCGGTAGGTGATGGTGGTGGGATCAGGACGGGTCTCGAACTCAACGTGGGCGTCGTTGTAACCCACGTTGCCTTCCCACGTGTTGCGGCCGCCGTGGATGGCGAGCGTCACCGAGTCAACACCGGGCGGGTTGGCACCGGCGATGGCGAGGCGCCAGCCGGCGGTCGGATACATGGTGCCGATGTACGTCGGGCCGCGGTTTGCCCAGCATGCCTCGGTCGTAGCGGCCGATGAGGTCCAGCGCGACTTCTTGCCACCGAACGCGGGGACGTGAACGAATGAGTTGTTGCCGATGCCCGGAACGCGGGGGGCCAAAGTGCCACCGGTGGCTGCCTGGAACGGCGTGCCGCCGAACTTGGGGTCCCACAGGAAGTTGGCGTTGGCGCCGGTGAAGGTCGACTCGTAGCCTTCATCGATGCGGACCGAGCCGCTGGCCTCGGCCGGGCTGACGCAGATTTCGGGGCTGATGCCGCCGCCCTGGATCAGGATCGCCATGATGTTGCCGGTGGCGTCCTTCTTGAAGGCATCGGCCGGTGTCGTGATGGCGGTGATCGTCAGGTTGGCCTTGTCCAGAACGCTGGGGAGGGGGTAGTTGTCTTTGTTCGAGGTGGCGAAGCTGAAGCAGGCCTGAACCAAGTTGCGCACCTGGGTGCCGTCCTTGATCTGGCGAGCCGACTGACGGGCCTTGCCCAGAGCGGGCAGAAGGATGCCGACGAGCAGCGCGATGATGGCGATGACAACGAGCAGTTCGATAAGCGTAAAGCCGCGATTCTTCTTCATACAAACTCCTTGACTCAAGGTTGAGTCAGTCGCCGGGCGGCCCACGATCCTCGTGGTCACTGCCGGCATGATTTATGGAACTCTACAAACCGGAACATCCGGGTCGCAGGATCACCAGAGCGACGGTCCCTCGGGCTGGGGGCACCTCAGCAAAGAGATACACCGGGCACGGGCCTGCTTGCACGAGGAGGGAAGGGGCGAAGAAAGTGCAAGCACTCCCACACCTTCCAGCCCCACCTTCCAACCTTGGAAAGCGTGCAAGCGGGCGCGGCAGGCCGAAACTGGTCACATGCGGATGTAGGAGGAGGATGCCTTGGTTTTCAAGGCCGGGCCACCAGCAAGAGGTTGCTGACGTGGTGTGGGGGGGGGAGGGGG
>Ga0209181_10003968_pt1 | contig 22374 bp, 17 predicted proteins | sample MAT05_FD_187208 | JGI IMG/M metagenome (GOLD analysis project Ga0209181, IMG submission 187208) | Freshwater microbial communities from Lake Fryxell liftoff mats and glacier meltwater in Antarctica - MAT-05 (SPAdes) (version 2) | ecosystem: Environmental > Aquatic > Freshwater > Ice > Liftoff...
GGGCTTTTGTGTTCTTTTGTTTCTTTTGTGTTTCAAAAAAATACGTTACGGGGCTTCTGTGATGTATTCCGCGATATCGTCGGGCGTGGACGACCCGACGTACAGTGCTTTTGTCCGGAGTCTTATGTCTGAAGTCTGGCGTCTTGTGTCTGAAGTCTGGAGTCTTATGTCTGAAGTCTTGTGTCTGAAGTCTTGTGTCTGAAGTCTTGTGTCTGAAGTCTCGTGTCTGATGTCTCGTGTCTGAAATCTCGTGTCTGATGTCTCGTGTCTGAAGTCTTGTGTCTGAAGTCTTGTGTCTGAAGTCTTGTGTCTGAAGTCTTGTGTCTGAAGTCTCGTGTCTGATGTCTCGTGTCTGAAATCTCGTGTCTGAAGTCTTGTGTCTGAAGTCTTGTGTCTGAAGTCTCGTGTCTGAAGTCTTGTGTCTGAAGTCTTGTGTCTGATGTCTTATGTCTTGTGTCTGAAGTCTCGTGTCTGAAGTCTTGTGTCTGATGTCTTGTGTCTGATGTCTTGTGTCTGAAGTCTTGTGTCTTATGTCTGAAGTCTTGTGTCTGATGTCTTGTGTCTGAAGTCTTGTGTCTGAAGTCTCGTGTCTGAAGTCTTGTGTCTGAAGTCTCGTGTCTGATGTCTCGTGTCTGAAGTCTTGTGTCTGAAGTCTTGTGTCTGATGTCTTGTGTCTGAAGTCTTATGTCTGAAGTCTTGTGTCTGATGTCTTGTGTCTGAAGTCTTGTGTCTGATGTCTTGTGTCTGAAGTCTTATGTCTTACAGTCTTGTATCTGCCCCAATGCCAAATACTGCTGATACAAGCTGGCATACACCCCTATCTTTCCGGCTTCCGGGAAAAATTCCGCATCATAACCCGACACCATTGCCGCCTGTGCAGCCGGTATGGAAGGATAAATCCCCGCCGCTGTTGCCGCACAAATAGCCGCGCCCAGCGCGCAAGCCTGCTCCGATTTCACAATTTTTATGGGCATATTCAACACATTTGCGAGGGTTTGCATCACAAACGGCGATTTTTTGGATACCCCTCCAATACCGACAACCTGCCGAACGGGCACCCCTTCTGACTGGAACCGTTCGACGATGCGCTTGGCACCGAAAGCCGTTGCTTCCACTAAGGCTTTGAACACACGCGGCGCATCGCTTCCGAGGTTCAGACCGGAAATGGCACCTTTTAAATAGTGGTTGGCATCGGGCGTACGGCGGCCGTTAAACCAGTCGAGCGCCACCGGGTCGCTTTCCGTCACCGGCAAACTTGCTGCTTTTTCTGATACAACAGGAATTATTTTTTCTATCCATTTTTCCGCCTCGTCTTCCGGCAAAAATGTGCGTAGCGGCCAGGAAAGCAGGTTTTGAAACCAGGCATACACATCGCCAAAGGCCGATTGCCCGGCTTCCATACCCAACATACCGGGCAAGATGGAGCCATCTACCTGCCCGCAAATGCCTTTTATGAGCAAATGCCCTGCCGCCTCATTGGGTGCAATAAGCATATCGCAGGTAGAGGTGCCCATGACGCGAACCAACGAATACGGCTCAATACCAGCCCCAACAGCGCCCATGTGGGCATCGAAAGCGCCCACCCCAATGACTACTTTTCCCGGCAAACCAAGGCGCGTTGCCCATGCTTCCGTCAAATAACCCATTGGTTCGTTGGCGGTGTACGTGTGCCGAAAAAGCCGCGCGCGAAGTCCGGTCAAAACGGGATCAAGTTGGGTCAAAAATGCCTCGCTTGGCAAACCCTCATATTCCTCGTGCCACATAGCTTTGTGTCCGGCAGCGCAGCGCGAACGTTTGAGGGTCATCGGGTTCGTTTCACCCGACAGTACCGCCGATATCCAATCGCAGTGTTCCACCCATGAAAAGGCAGCTTTGCGCACCTGCTCATCTGCACGCAGGGTGTACAGTATTTTGGCCCAAAACCACTCGGAGGAATAAATGCCACCAACATATTGGGTGAAATCGGGTTTCCAGTCGTGTGCCAGTGCATTGATCTCTGCGGCTTCGCGGTTGGCGGTGTGGTCTTTCCAGAGGATGAACATGGCATTTGGGTTCTCTGAAAACTCGGGTAACAAGGCGAGGGGTGTCCCCTGTGCATCCACCGCTACCGGTGTGCTGCCAGTGGTATCCACCGAGATGCCGACCACGTTTTTTGCTACTTCCGGCCCGGCTTGTGCAAGCGCACCTTTGACTGATTGCTCCAAGCCCTCCAGATAATCACGGGGGTGTTGGCGAAATTGCGAAACCGTCGGGTCACAGTATTTCCCGGCTTTCCAGCGCGGATAATAAAACACCGCTGATGACACTTCACGTCCGTCGGCGGTGTCAACAATCAGGGCGCGAACGGAGTCAGTACCGTAGTCAAGTCCAATGACGTATTGCATGATAAATTTTATTCAAAAATTTCATTATGATGAATGATGTAAGTTAAGTATTCCACAGTCAATAGTCGGCAGCCCACAGTCTCACAAATCTTTGACAATAAGGTAATTAATGAAATTAAAAACTACGATTATTTCTATTTACTTACTTATCACCAGTAGCGATCACTTATAATAAACTTCACTCCACCGCAACTCATTCTTAAACTGCCGCAACTCCGTTTTCGCGTCAATCACCGTCAGTTCTGTGCCAAACATCTCCGCAAAATCTTCAAAATATTCGGTTGTCAGGTTTTGACTGAACACCGTGTGGTGCGCGCCACCTGCGTACATCCAGGCGGAGCAGGCGGTATTTATATCGGGCAGAGGTTTCCACAATACACGGGCAACCGGCAGTTTGGGCAGTTTTTCCAGGGGCGCAACGGCTTCTACTGCATTGACCAGCAAGCGAAAACGATTGCCCATATCAATCATCGAAGCATTCAACGCCGGGCCGCCTTCCACGTCGAATACCAAACGAACAGGGTCTGCTTTACCACCGATTCCCAGCGGATGAATTTCACAGGCAGGTTTTCCGTGAGCGATGGAAGGGCAAATTTCAAGCATGTGCGCACCCAAAACGAGGCCATTTTCAGGGTCAAAATGATAAGTATAATCTTCCATAAAGGAATTTCCACCCGGCAAATCGCTTGCCATGACCTTGGCCGCCCGCACGAGTGCCGCCGTTTTCCAGTCGCCTTCTGCGCCAAAACCGTAGCCTTCGGCCATCAGCCTTTGGGTGGCAATGCCGGGTAGCTGCGCCATTCCGGGTAAATCCTCAAACGTATCGGTGAAACCTTTAAAACCACCCTCCCGCAGAAAACTACGCAGACCTATTTCAATACGCGCAGCCTCCCTGAGCGAACTGTGTGCATCCGCTCCTTTGATTAAGTTGGAGGCAAGTTGATAGGCCTCTGCGTATTCTGACACGAGTTGGTCAATGGAGTGTTCAGCAACCGCTTGTACACTTTTTACCAAATCGCCCACGCCGTAGCCATTGACTGAATAACCAAATTTGATTTCTGCTTCTACCTTATCGCCCTCCGTTACGGCTACTTGCCGCATATTGTCGCCAAAACGCGCAAATCGTGCACCCTGCCAATCGAATCGTGCAGCAGCAGCCCGTGCCCACACATTCAGCCGTTGGTGTACGCGGGGGTCTTGCCAATGGCCCACCACCACTTTGCGGTTCATCCGCAGACGCGACATCATAAATCCAAACTCCCGGTCGCCGTGCGCCGATTGGTTGAGATTCATAAAATCCATGTCAATTTCACTCCAGGGAATGTCGCGGTTAAACTGCGTATGAAGGTGACACAGGGGTTTTTGCAGGCATTGCAGGCCGCGTATCCACATTTTGGCGGGCGAAAATGTGTGCATCCAAGCCACTATACCGATGCAGCACGCATCCGTATTGGCCGCCTGACAAAGGTGATAAATCTCATCAGGCGTTTTTACCACGGGCTTGAACACTACCGTAACAGGTATTTTTACCGACCCATCCAATGCCCGGGCAATGATCTGCGAATGTTCCGCCACCTTTTTGAGCGTTTCTTCGCCGTACAAATGCTGGCTGCCCGTGACCAACCAGACTTCTAATTTTTTTAAATCAAGCATTTTTTGGTTTGTATTGTTGATTTTCGATGCGTTGTAAAACACTAAAACACTAAAACACTAAAACACTAAAACACTTTTTCACGCTGAATATCTGTGTTGATTTCACGGACAAATGTATTACTATTTTTTATCAGAAAAGGAAATGAATAAAATTTTACTCGAAATTTACCACGTTCAGGCACCTGCTAAAAAAATTGGCATTGCTTTTGCCTGTCCATTTACATCCTTAATTTTAATACGTTTTTTTAATCAATACAATGAAAAATTTATGCATTTTGCTAGTGGGATTTGTCCTGCTGTGCAATCACTTGGTTATGGGCCAAAACGCTGATTTCCCCAATGCCATACACGTCAAACTGAATCTGAACGATTTCCATTTATTCAATCAGACTGAATCTGACAAGGGCCTCCGCCTCGGCCAGGGATTTGAAGTTTCCTATTTTCGCAATTTGGCAAAATTTGTCAATATAGGGATCCCTTTTAAAGTTGCTATTGCTAAATTGCCGGGAAAAGAAGGCAATACCCCGATCGGTAGCGCCAATCTGGTAGCACACGTGATGAATACCACCAGCACCGCCAAATTGATCCCTTACGGTCTTGCAGGTATCGGATACCAGTTTGAGAACAACAACAGCCACCTGCAGATCCCGGTTGGTGCCGGACTGAATTACAAAATTTCTCCTTATGCTTTTCTAAATGTACAAGTGGAGTACCGAAAAGCCCTGAACGCCAACCGCGATAATATACAGTTGGGAGCAGGTTTCATTTTTTTGCTGCACCAGCCGGAGAAAAAAGCGGTGGCTGCGGCTGATGGCGACAAAGACGGTGTGCCGGATGCCTTAGACAAATGCCCGACAGAAGCAGGTACTGCCACGACTTCCGGTTGCCCGGATTCAGACAACGACGGAGTGAGCAATATGGAAGATATTTGTCCAAATGACCCCGGCCCGATGGAAACCAAAGGATGCCCGGATTATGACAGCGATGGCGTGCCGGATAAAGACGACCCCTGCCAAACAGTAGCGGGCACCCTAAATGGCTGCCCCGACAATGACAAAGACGGCTTTGCTGACAACGTAGATAAATGCCCGGATGCCGCAGGCAGTATTTTTGGCTGCCCCGACAGCGATAGTGACGGCATAGCCGACAACGAAGATAAATGCCCCAATGAAGCCGGCGATATCGCTAATAATGGCTGTCCGAAAGTGGCTGATGACGACGGCGACGGCGTACCCAACGATAAAGACCAATGTCCCACCGCTGGCGGCACGGTGGCTGGCTGCCCGGATAAAGACAATGACGGTGTAGCCGATAAGGACGATAAATGCCCCGAAGTAGCGGGTATAAAGGCCAATAACGGCTGCCCGGTTATGACCGATACCGATGGCGACGGGGTGGATGACTTAACCGACCCATGCCCTACCGTGGCAGGGCCGCTCCAATACAAAGGCTGCCCGGACAGCGATAAGGACGGTGTATCAGATGATATGGACAAATGCCCCAATACGCCCGGCACGAATATGGGTTGCCCGGAAATCAAAAAAGAAACAAAGGAGCGCTTAGCATTTGCCATGAAAGCCGTGCAGTTTGAAACCAACCGTGCAGTACTCAAAAAGCAGTCTTATGCCATCTTAGATGAAGTAGCCGGTATTTTGTTGCAATATCCCGACTATAAACTCGATGTTGAAGGACACACGGATGATATCGGCGACGAGCAAGTCAACTTATTGCTCTCCGTTGAGCGTGCAAAAGCTTGTCATATTTATCTGTTGGACCGCAAAATTCCGAAAGAACGGATGCGCTATACCGGTTTTGGCGAGCGGCTTCCCATTGCAGAAAACAGAACCACAGAAGGCCGCGAACAGAACCGTCGGGTAGAGTTTAGATTAGGGTTAGACTAAACAATAATAACGCAGGGATCGCCGTTTTTGGATGGATGCCCGCCGATGCCACTCCTCCAGTAGCAGAACCTGTTGAGATAGAAATTCTGAAGGTTTTGCACTATTTTAAAGTCTTTTCTTGGCCCCTTGCAGCGGAAGAGGTTTGGATTTATTACCGTGGCAGTGTTGCGCAACTTACCATCCGGCAATCGCTGGATCAGCTCGTCCGTTCAGGGAAAATTTTTCAGTTTGGTATTTATTATCAACTGTCAGATGTCGCAGAATGGGTGGACATGAGGTCAGATTATAATCAAAGAGCCGATCAGTTTATGCCTGTTGCAAAACGGATGGCAAAACTGATCGGCTCTTTTCCGTTTATTCGCGGGGTATTTATATCGGGTTCTTTGTCGAAAAATGCCATGGGGCCAACCAGCGATATTGATTTTTTTATGATTACCGAACCCGGCAGACTGTGGGTGGCGCGGACCTTGCTGGTGTTGTTTAAACGCATTTTTCTGCTCAACTCCCATAAATATTTCTGCATCAATTATTTTATTGACACGGATCATCTAATTATCAAGGAGCGAAATATTTTTACTGCGGTCGAAATGGTTACTATGCTGCCCATGTATGACGGGGAATGGTACATGGAGTTCAGAACAGCCAACCGTTGGGCTTGGGAAATGTTACCCAATTTCCCGGAAAAAACGGTTGAATCTGTGCCCCGTCATCAAAAAAAGGGTATAAAAAAAATCGTGGAATGGTTATTATCCGGTTCACTCGGAGAATGGTTAGATATTTGGGCCATGCAGGTCACTGTTGCCTTTTGGCGCCGCAAATTCAGCCATTTTGATGACATTACCTTTGAATTCGCTATTCGTTCAAAGCGATATGAATCCAAACACCACCCTTTGCAATATCAGCGGCAGGTAATGAAAGTACTGAATGATGTTGAGGGACTCGTTTCTTAAACTTTTTTTTGATTTTTTTTACAGAGAGCTTGCATAACTCCAAAACTCATCATACCTTTGCGGCGCTTTTGAAAAAAAGTGGTACTGTCCCGTTGTGTAATGGTAGCACAGCAGATTTTGGTTCTGTTTGTCAGGGTTCGAATCCTTGCGGGACAACAATAAAAGCCTTCTCCTGTGGGAAGGCTTTTTTCTTTTACCGTTCCTTATACTTGTTTTTCACCATACCCAATGCGAAAGGTGTATCTGTTTGGCACTGCAATACATACGATAGATCGTTTGTCGTCAATCATTCAACCCTTTACGCCTGAAGGTACAGACTAAATTACTTTAACAGCATGGATTTAATGGAAATGCTTCAGGGATATCTCTCTGATGATGTGCTCGGCCAATTGAGCCAGGAAATTGGCGCAGATAAAGAACAGACTGCTACGGCGGCTAATGGCATTTTTGCCACTTTATTGGGTGGTTTAGCCAATAATGCCACTTCTGAGGGCGGCTTATCGGGCTTGAGTGCCGCGCTTGACCACGACCATGATGGCAGCATTCTGGATGACTTGGCGGGTTTGATTTCTTCGGGTGGTCAGGGTCAGGGCGCAGCCAATGGCTTAGGCATTCTGGGACACATTCTTGGTGGCCAGCAGGAGACTGCGGTGCAGCAGGTAAGTCAGTCTTCCGGCCTAAATATGAATCAGGTCATGAAATTACTTCCTATCCTTGCACCCATCGTAATGGGTGTTTTGGGAAGAATGCGTAATAGCAATAACAACAGCGGCGGCGAAGCTGGCAGCGAAAGCAGCGGTATGGGCATTGGCGATCTGGCCGGTATCCTGATGGGTTCTGCCCGTGGTGCACAACAAGGTGGCTTCGGCGACCTGATTGGATCTGTTTTAGGCGGCGTATTGGGTGGCGGCCAACAACAACAACAACAGGGCGGTGGTTTGCTGGGCAACGTATTAGGAAATATCCTGCGTGGAGGCAGATAAGTAGTGGAGCGGGAATGAATTAAAAAAGCCATATTTTTACAAAAAAATTGTAAAAATATGGCTTTTTTAATTCATTTACAAATATATATACATATTTTTTTTTAAATATGTTTTAAGCCCGCTATTGATGACGGGTGTAGCACCTTTTTTAAATTGACAATGCACGATTTTAGATTTTAGGTCAACCGCGCCTGTGCCTAAACATTCTCAACCGCTCAACCCGCCCCTCAATATTTCACCACGATTTCCTGTAACAAGGCATTGTCAATCGCTCCTCGTGTTTGCAGGGAAACAATTGGTTTTTCTCCATTCCATTGAATTTTGAGCATACCAAAATTTTTCTTCACAATCATATCACCCACCCGAAAATGATTGACTTCCGCCGTACCGCTGCGTATGTGGGTAAGACCACTGGAGGTAAAATCGTATAAAGGGTATGGCAATCCTTCCAGGTTCATTTTGGACACCTCCGACATGTGGCGGTCACCGGATAGAATGAGCAAATTTTTTGGTTTTGTCCGCGCAATCAGGTTGAGTAGTCGTTTGCGTTCATTAGGGAAATTGCCCCATTTCTCATAAGGTTGCTCATCGGCGATGACCTGAACACTCGAACACAGAATGGTCAGGTTAGCCCTACTGGAGCTCATTTCTTTTTCCAACCATTTCCATTGCGTCTCTCCCAATACGGTACCACTAGTATTGGGCAAATACCTTTTTTGTTTGGTCATATCAGGCTCTAAGGCATCGCGGAAGTATCGGGTGTCCACAACAATGACTTTCACCGATTGGATACCTTTGCCAAAGGTGTAGGATTGATATGCGCCTTCTCGCTTGCGCAAAGGACTGTTGAGGGGAATATCCATAAAGTCCATCAAACATTTCTTCGAGTCCTTTTTTTTAGGATAATCTTTGCAGGCATCATTCAGCCCGTAGTCATGGTCGTCATATACCCCGATAATTTGGGTTTTAGCGCGCATTTTTTTATAATCCGATTGTATTTTCAGGCCGCGATAATGTTGCGCCAATGCTTTCATATTGGTGGTATCCGCATAAATAATATCGCCGAGCCATACCCAAAGATTGGGATTATTGGCGGCTACCTGCGACCAGTGTGTTTGCGGGAAATTCATTTTATTACACGACCCAAAAGCGATCAGGGTGGGTACTACGGTGGTATCCACGGGTTTGGGCGAAAAGGCCTGCGCATCGGGTGCCGTAAAATAATCGGCCTGGTCAGGCGCCACCGCCGGAGAGAGCGTTTTTGAAGCGGAAGCCTGAGTTTTAGGTGTTTTTTGCGCCGCTACCTGCGTAGCAGAGGGCTTAGCGGTCGGCTTTTTGGCGGATGCGGTCTGCTCAGTTTTAGGTTGAGCCGGAAGTGAAAATACACTAAACAGTGTGGCAAATGCCAAACTGACGATTCGGATTTTGTTCATGTTGCAGCGGATGCGAATGGATGGATTCGCGATGATGTAAAGTTCACTTCATTTCTGTCACCTTTAGGAACAAGTAAATGATAACTTAACCATTTTATGTGTCCCTTTTAGGGCCGTACTACCCATCTTTTTGCTTAAAGAATGCTACTAAGTAGTCCACAGTCAATAGTCGGCAGTCCACAGTCTCACAAACCCTTGATAATAAGGTAATTAATGAAGTTAAAAACTACGATTATTGCTATTTACCTACTTATTAGCGCAAAAAGATGGTTGTCTGGCCCAAAATGATCTACCTGAAATGACCACCTTATTATTTACTTGCTCCTAAACGGCTAAAACTTTATTTTAGGTATTTAACAAAACGTTATTGTTGCTAAAATGTCACGCAAATACTACCAACATATTGTTATTTATTCGTTCCTTACAGGTTGCTCAAAGAAATAATTTTCTGAAACCGATACCATTTCGCAGTATTGCGCTAATTTTGCAAAAGTTTTCTCAAGCGCGACAGCAGAATAAATGGCAAAAAAGCAACCATCCAAACCACAACCCGCCCCCAAACGCCCAATAACCCCCGTAAAGAAGACGGTAACACCCGCTGTTGTCACTGTGCCGGCATTGCCCGGAGGCTGGATAGCAGGTGTCCTCGCAGTGGTGCTGGGGCTGGTATTGTACCTCAATACTTTGGGACACCTCTATGTATTGGACGATTTTTCGGCCATCAAGGACAATTGGGTGGTGAAAGGCGGGCTGAAAAACTTAGGGATTATTTTCACCACAGAATATCGTTATGGTGCCTGGGGCAGCCCCGGACCGTTGTATCGCCCGCTCAGCTTGGTCATGTTTGCCATAGAATGGGGGCTTGCACCGGATAAACCCTGGTTGAGCCACCTCATGAATGTACTGTTCTATGCACTGACCGGATGGGTATTGTGGATCACCTGGCGGCGTATTTTGGTGGATTATGCACCGGCATTGGTGGCGGCGGCGATATTGTTGTTTATGGCGCACCCGGTACACACCGAAGTAGTAGCCAATATTAAAAGTCGCGATGAGATTTTTGCCCTCCTCATGAATACGGTCATGTTGTACTGTGTGTGGCGCCATTTTGAGCAAAAAAGCACCGCTTGGCTGACTTCTGGTGTCCTCGCGTTTTCCTTAGCCTTATTTTGCAAGGAAAGTTCTATTACGTTTCTCGCCGTGCTGCCCATGGCCATTTGGTTTTTTACCCAAAAAAGTATTGGAGATAACATCAAGATTACGGCCATCATGACCGTGCCGGCTATTGTTTTTTTAATTATCCGCCATCAGGTACTGTCCGCGCAGCCTTACCCGGAGGTGACGTCTGTTTTGGATAATTTTATGGTGGGCGCAAAGACAACGATAGATCGAAAAGCCTCCGCTTTTATGATGTGTGGTCGTTACCTGATGACCTTAGTATTTCCCCACCCGCTCAACAGCGACATGGGGTATCCACAATATAAACCCGTCGGATTTGGCGACTGGCGCGCCCTCACCGGGCTTTTGCTGTTTGCCGGCATGGGCATTTGGGCCCTCCTAAATATTGGGCGCAAACATATTTTAGCCTTTGCCATTATTTATTTTTTAGCCACATTTTCCCCATTCAGCAACATATTAATCACCATCGGTACGTCTTACGGCGAACGCGGGTTATATGCACCTTCTTTTGGTTTTGTGTTGGCTTTTGCGTGGTTACTCACCAAAATCTTTAAAATTGACGACCTGAAAAACCTGTGGAACCCCAATGGAAAAGGTACGCTGTTGTGGGGTACTTTGGCTGCTGTGCTGGTGTTGTACGGCTTCAAAACCATCTGGCGCAACAATGCCTGGTACAGCAGTTACGCACTCTATGTGGCTGACATTGAGCATTCACCCGATTGCGCTAAACTACATTATCACCTCGGCCTCGAAGAAGCCGGGAAAGGTGCAGATACCGAAACCAGCGAAGTGAAAGACACAACGTGGTTCCTTAAAGCCATACAGACCTATACCCGGGCCATCGAATTATACCCGGAATATCACGACGCTTATGGCAGCCGGGGGCTGGCTTATTTTCGCCTGAAAAAATATGATCTGGCACTGAAAGACTACGAAACCGCCCTGATACACCGCCCCAACGATGCACGAGTATTGTCAAACATGGGTTTTATCTATTTTATGCGCGGAAATATGGAAAAAGCAGAAGAAGTATACCGGAAATCCATTCAGTTTGATGGCCGGTTTGTAGATGCACGGCGCAACCTCGGTGCTATTTTGGCCATGAAAAAACAATTCCCGCAGGCCATAGAACAATGGCAGGTTGGTTTAAAATACGAACCGCGCAACGCAACACTCCTGCATTACATCGGCTCAGCATACCGCGATATGGGACAAATGGATAAAGCACAGCCGTGGTTAGAGAAGGCGAAATCGATCAATCCGGCGTTGCAATAACCAAAACACTAAAAAACCAAAAAACTAAAAAACTAAAAAACCAAAATACTAAAAAACCAAAAAACTAAAATACCAAAACACCAAAAAACTAAAACACTAAAACACCAAAACACTAAAACACTTCATAAATGCAAAAACATCCGTCCGGATTACCCTATTTATTTTTCACCGAGATGTGGGAGCGCTTCGGCTATTACCTCATGATCGGTATTTTTGTACTGTACGCAACCGACACCAAACGCGGCGGTTTGGAGTTGGAACGCGCAGATGCTTCCGATGTTTTCGGCACCTTTATCGCATTGGTATACATTACGCCCTTTATTGGCGGCCTGATTGCCGATCGAATACTGGGCTACCGGAAAAGTATCGTATTCGGCGGTTTGCTCATGGGGTTAGGGTATATGCTGCTCGCCATCCCCAACAATTTCACGACATTTTACCTGTCGCTGGGCATTATCATTTTGGGTAACGGCTTTTTCAAACCCAATATTTCTACCCTGCTCGGAAATTTGTACAATGAAGACCAGTACCGCGATAAAAAGGACGACGGTTACAGCATTTTTTACATGGGCATCAACGTTGGAGGGCTTATTTGCAACTTTGTAGCGGCGTATTTGCGCAACACTTATGGTTGGAGTTATGCCTTTATGGCCGCCGGAGTGGGTATGTTTATCGGCGTATTGGTGTTTCTGCTCGGCAGTCGGCATTACGCCCACGCTGACATAAAAAAAGAGCCGGTAGCCGGCGAGGCAAGCGTGGGCAAGATGCTCTCGGCAGTGCTGCTGCCCGCTTTGCTGACGGGTGTGGGAGCTTGGCAATTGCCGGGCAATATTTTTGGTTCCGATTCAACCGATGCCTTTATTTTCGGGGCTATTCCGGTGGTTGGTTTTTACCTGTGGATACTCTGGAAAGCCAATGTGGAAGATAAAAAAGCCATTCGTGCCCTCCTGACTATTTACGCCATTGTGGTGGCTTTCTGGGCGGTTTTTAAGCAAAATGGTACAGCACTGACCACTTGGGCAGAATTTTACACGGATCGGTCTATGCCTGCCGTGATGGAACCTCCGGCTAAATTTATGGGTATGGTTCAGACGGTAGACTATAAAATGGATTCCTTTCCGCGCTACGACGAACAATTCAGGACACAACGCGATCCGGTATCAAAAAAAATCGTAAAAGCATACACCTTACCACCGTATTACAGCAATATTCCTCCGGAGCAACACCCGCCGCAGGGAACCTCCACCAAGTTGATTTCTACGGAAATTTACCAGTCAGTCAACCCGTTTTTTGTCATCGTACTGACCCCTTTGCTGATTTGGTTTTTCAGCTGGTTGCGACGGCGCGGAAAAGAACCCACCACCCCCGCTAAAATCGGTTGGGGGTTAGTGATTTCCGCACTATCTACGTTAGTGACTGTTTGGGCGGTAGTAGCCTGTCACAATGGAGCGGAAAAAGCCTCTTCGTGGTGGATCATCGCCACCTATGGTGTGGTAACAGTGGGCGAGTTGTTTCTAAGTCCCATGGGGCTTTCCATGGTGTCCAAAATGGCACCGCGCCACATCGCCGGATTGATGATGGGAGGCTGGCAATTAGCTACTTCATTGGGCAATAAACTCAGTGGCGTATTGGCCACACTTTGGGATAAATACGACGATAAAACCCATTTTTTCTGGGTCAACTTTGCCCTGCTCACGGCGGCGGCGCTGGTCTTGTTTTCCCTGCTTCGATGGCTCAACGGACTGTTTAGAGAGAAAGGGATTAATTAGACTTCATGAACATAATATGTATAAAATCAACACCTGTAAGGGTCACTATGCTGCTATCTACACAGTGGCGGGTGCATTTTCGGAGGGTAAATTTTTTTCAGCAGGGGGAGATCGCTGCATAGTAGAATGGGATATCCACCACCCTGAAAACGGGAAATTGGTTGCCACTACAGAAACACAAATTTATGCTTTAGCAACTTTGCCAGGTACTCCTAACCGATTAGTGGCCGGTAATATGCATGGTGGCCTGCACTGGATTGACTTGGCTGTTCCCGATCTGACAAAAAATATTCAGCACCATCAAAAAGGCGTTTTTGATTTATTGGTCGTAGGCGAATGGGTATTTAGTGCTGGCGGCGAAGGCATACTCACGCGTTGGGAGGCCGCTACCGCCCGCAGCGTGGAGAGTTATCAACTCACCAATCGGTCTTTGCGTGCATTGGCCTTCTCCGCTGATCGCGGTGAATTGGCCGTAGGCGCCAGCGATGGTTGTGTTTACCTGTTAGATGTCACCACCATGGCTTTACGCCACACCATCCGAGGTGCCCATACGCCGTCCGTATTTACGGTAGCGTATCATCCCGATGGGAAAACTTTACTGACTGGCGGTAGAGATGCTCTGGTCAAAATCTGGAATTTACCACCCCTCCATCCCTCCACCCTCCACTCCTCCATCCTCAACGCTCCACCTTTCTTAGAAATTTCCGCCCATTGGTTTACGATCAACCACCTTGTTTTTTCCCAAAATGGGCATTTTTTTGCTACAGCCAGCCGCGACAAAACGGTAAAAGTATGGGATGCCAAGACCTTTGAACTCCTAAAAGTAGCAGATACGATCCGGGACGGCGGGCATATCAACTCGGTGAATCGCCTGCTTTGGCTCGATGAAACACTCGTGTCTGCCAGCGATGATCGTACGATTATTCTTTGGGGATTCAATAAGTAGTGGCACGGGAATGCATTAGTTGATAGTACCCGGATAAATTTTTTTTGTAAAATAAATTCATCCAAGTACTATCAACTAATGCATTTACAGGTATAAACGCATAATAAACTTTTGTTATTAAACAGATTTTTCGATATTCTGGATGATCTGAAGAGGGTGCATCAATTAATGCGCAGCCCGGTAGTGAGATAATTGACAATATGTAGCACTCTTTGAGCAAAAAAATGGGTAGTATGGCACTAAAAGGGTCATAAAAAATGATTAAGTTATTATTTACTCGTTCCTAAAAGGCGGTTATTTATTCGAGTGATTTTCGATGATTTGCTGCACTCGTGTTTCCGAAATTTTAAGTGATTTGGCCATTAACTCGACTGGAATTCCGTTTTCTGACATACTAATTACGGCTTCTTCTTCTCTTTTTATCTCACCTTTTTGCTCGGCTTTATCTAACCTTGCCCGCTCATCTTCCTCTCTCATAAAAGCATATTCGTAGGCATCCAATTCTTCTTGTGTCCAAGTCTGAACATTTGCTTCTTCATAAGCCGATTTTAAACCCTCGTCGTTTATATTTTCAGGCACGACTTCGAGGCTTTCAGCGTTTTTAATGAAATAAACCCATTTTTCAGTAAGCGTTTTCAATTCAGCCAATTCTTTGGTGAATTTTGGCAACTCGATGAACGTGAACTCCACATCTTTAACGGTTTGTTCTCCTGTCTCAACGTCCCGAATAACGCAATATCGTTTTTTACATCAACAAATTTCATAACTCAATTTTGTTGCAAAGTTATGCCTTTTCACGGGAAAAGAAGAGATATTAAGGTACTCCGATTTGGGGTGTTCAGTTTCGCCGATTTCTGCAGCACTCACTCCCAAATGGCGCGGACGTATGCCGCGCTCCGAAACCCGTGGCAGTACACGGGGTCGAATCTAACCTTTAAGGCTAATGTATTGGGTGTTTAAAGGGGGGGCGAGAGTAGGATGAGCGACTTCACGTCGCACCGTAGATGCGGTGTTCGGCGATTTTTACTGCGTTACAGTTCGCAAATATTCTATTAGACTTTCTGGCGTTTCTGCATACCCTTCAAAAACATTTATCGCTTGTTGATTGCTCAAATTATCGCCAAAAGCGTAATTTATTTTTGATTTTACTACTGATTTAGAAGAGTTACTGTCTTGTAAAAGTAGTTGAATGAATTTTATCAAAAATTGCATCTCATACTTTCCTCTAAAAACCTTCCGTTTTTCACAGTTGCCAAATTCAACCAACTTGTTATTTAACATGATTTCTTCAATTTCCGTAGCGTTAGGGAATGTATTTCCAATGATATTAAGGTCGTAGTTACAGGTTACAGATTGAAGTGTAACATCTATGTAGCCTTTTGGTAGTTTTTCATCTAAATTCACACCTGTGGTTTTTCCTGTTGAATTCCTAATTTCAATTAAGCACGCATATCAGGAATTAAATAAGCACACAGCATCGTGAAATTCATTTTGCCTTTCATGATATAGAGAAATATAAACCTCAACAATATTGCTATCGCTGAATTCTGATAAATGAAACTCATTGACCAAGATTTCTTTAAAAACATCAACGGAAACATAAAGATTTTCAATTGAATAGCAAGGCGTTTCAAAAAAAGGTGGATTTGATTGTTCGAGCGGCTTATTGAAGTCTCTATCAATGAAGAACGCTTTTTTGTAACTACTGTACTCGAGACGATTTGAAATAAGAGTATGGATTTTCAAAACACTATCTCTATTGCCACACTTTATTGGTTGATAAAGTGATGTAAAACGCTTTATTCTTGGCACATAGTAAGGGTTATCTTTCCCTTCGAAAAAGCAGAATAGATGATTAGGGTATTTTCGAGTTGAAAGCGCAAATTCTTGAAAAGCAACTTGTGCTTTATCCTTACTCAATCTTAATTGTTCTATATATGTCATTGTGCGATGGCTTCTTTTATGGGTTTAATGTATTCATTTAGACCAACCGCATACGTGTCTAATTCATTATCAAAAATGAATGGAGAATGCGTAACCGCTAATAAAAACTCGCATTTCTTAGAATTTATAATATCTGGCAAAAGTTGTTTTTGCCAGGTAATACTAAGCGATAGTTCAGGCTCATCAAAAAGGACGATAAACTTCTTATTTTCCTCCGATAAATAGATTTTAGAAAAGATAGAAATTATTTGCTTTTCACCAGAGGACAAATGTTTAAGTTGGATTTTCTCACCTGTAAAATCGGATTTAATGAAGATGTTAATGCCGCTTTCATCATAGAATACTTGTTTATTGATTAAGTACTTATTGCAAACATCCCTGAATAAGATTATCGCATTATCTAACTCCTTCTGGTTTTCATACAATTCAACAAGTTTTTGTAATATTAAACCTGAAAGAGGGTCATTAAATTCTTTCTTTCTGACACTATTTAAAACTGCTTCTTTAATTTCTGAGTCTAAATTTTTTGCACGTGCAAAAATAATGGCTAAGTCATCATCGTTAATTCGCTGAAATATATCATCATCAATTACGGTATTTTTGCTCATCACAATTTTGAGGACATCTTTTAAGAATACAGATAATCCTTCTTTAAGCAAAGTCTCAATTCGGTTTTCTACTTTATTGAATCTTTTTTGGACATCATCCATGCCAAACTGAATGAGGTTATTCTCTCGATTAAGGTTCAAGTCATCATCACCATAGCCTAAATTATGTAAATCTTCTTCGACACGTCTAAATGTAGGAAAATACATAATGTCTATTCCCTTAATCTCATTTGTAATTTCTTCTTTGCATTTATTAAGAACTGGGCTCGATGCTTTTGACTTGTCCAATTCAAGTTCTTCAAACACTCTAAATATCCTGTGGATAGGGTACTTATTCCTAAGTTTACTATTAGATAAAATAAATTGTTCTTCAATTTTTCCCCAGTTACCTTTATTATGGGCAAATTTATTTCGCAACATCTCAAATTGAGTAAAACCAATATCGTCAATGACATCTTTTATCATCGGATGCTTAAAAGTTTCTTCAACTAACTCAGTTACATTTTTTTTAGATATTTCGATTGATTTCTCATTTGAGAAAATCAACACCAATTTATCAAAATTATACTCATTCAGTCTAAAGAAATCTCTTGTAAGTGTGTAGTAAAAAAGATTCAGTACTTGTGTTTTGCCAAGTCCATTTTCCCCGATAAGAATTTTTATATTCTCATCGAATTTTATGTGCACATCACTTGTTCCAAACAAGCCATAAACAGAGAACTGTTTTATCATATTCGACTTCATATTATTCATTTTTTTGCAAAGTTATCCTTTTTGGTGGATTTTTTTATATCTTCTATTTCGCCGAACGGTTGGATGTGCGAAGTGCCGACGCACAGGAGGCATTTTGTCGAGTAGGCACGGGAGCGCACCTCCTCGGCTACTCCCGCTACCCCTCTGAGAACCGTACGGGAGACTTTCGCCTCATACGGCTCGAACGTTTAAAACACCTGCCCCGTTTCCTTTCGGGCGGTGCGGCAACGCGGAGGTGGTCGCTCCAATTGCCGACCCTCGTGGTGTACGGGTTCGTGACAGTTGGGGTGCAGCAGCACCAAGTTGTCATCCGAATCCTTGCCGCCACGGTGTTTGGGGTGCCGGTCCCAACCCGTTTCGGTAGTGATTGCCGGATGACAGTGTGCGCATTTGCCCGCCCGTCGGCGGTAAAGGTAAGACAAAAGATGGCGCCCGACAAATTTTCCGACCATTTTCTCTTGCTGACGACGCTCAAAATATACCTCCCACTCCGGCCGCGCTCCGAAACCCGTGGCAGTACACGGGGTCGAATCTAACCTTTAAGGCCAGTATATTTGGCGTTTAAAGGGGGGGCTACAGTAGGTTGAGGGGCTTCACGTCGCACCGACCATGTATTGATGGGCGGTATTTATTTATTGGTGCTTTTCAGGTAGTCGGCTACGATTAGTTCAACTTGCTCAATGGTCATTTTGGCAATCTTGGCAATTCTACCTGTTGGTATATCGTCAAGATACATTTCAATAATCATTTCTATTTTGTTTTCATCCTTTCCTTGCTGTACCCCTTGTTTTAATAAATCAAGCGCATCCGCCTTTTCCGTTTCTCTATACGCAGCCAACCGCGTCAACCATTCTTCATAAGCATCATAGTCGGCACGTTGCTTGGGTGTTAGTTTGAGCCTGTTCAAGCGTACTTTCGCTTCTGGAAGTCCTTGTGCGGTAAAACTGTCCTTTACATCGCCAGTTTTGAAGAAATAAACCCACTCGTCCAATTTGTCGTTGACTTTATCTTCCTCAAATACTTCCGCCTTGATTATCCAATATTCGGGGTAAATTTCATATACTTGGCCTTTATTGTACAGGTCTTTTTGCTCTTGGGAAAGCATCAAAGTATCGCCTTTGTGGATGCCCCTAAAATTGTTGCTGCCGTGATAGATATAATCTTGGCCTTGCCCAAGGTCGAAGTAAGCGATTGTGATGGATATTACTTTTTTAATATCCGAGTAAGGCTTGCCCGATTTGACGTATTCGGTCAGCACTTTGGAAGTGCCGAAAAGGATACGGTGGAAATAATCGTACTCTTTCGTGTTTTGGACTTCAATGATGATACGTTCACCTTTGGTGTTCTCCACCAAGATGTCCACATCGTTGTATTTATCGTCGCTTGCACTCTTGGTGGATTGACTGCCAAGTATCCTGTGAATCGTGACGGTCTCATGGAGCAGCACGGAAAGAAAGCCCTCCAAGACGACAAAGTTTGCCTTGTTCCGAAGCAAATGCTTTATTGCCCAATCAAATCGAACTAATTGGGTTATCATTTTTTGATAATTTTGGGCAAAGGTACGCAAAAAAGACTCTTATTTGCAAATAATTGTCAAAAAAGTGCCTGTTGGTGTAAATTATGGTTGGTATCCTGAACCCCGCAATTCACACAAAACCGATGCTTGCACGAGCGATTGATGAAAAACACCTGAGCACAACCCAAACAAACATCACACCACCTAAAGTACTTGTGCGGCACACCATCATTTTGTTCAGTGCCTCAAAATGTTTGGCCAACAACACCAATTTTCGTCCCGGATGGCTTTGGTAGGCCGTCCTGAACGGGGATATAATATCCTTTGGTAAAGAATACTTTTTGGCTGGTATGTTGTTTTTCAAACCCATGACAATCGTCTTTTCAATTGCGAAATGTACGGGATTTTTATAATACTACAAATAAATTTATTATTCTGATTTCGGAATATTTGTTCGTGTGTTGTTTTGTTTAATGTGGTTTAATTTATTTATAATTTCGTTCAACGGGGGCGTGACTGCTGTTGCGACGTTTAGGAGCAATAGGCAGCCATGCAGAGTTCCACACCTTAATATTATTTTTTAGTTACTTTCTGCTTGTTTTCTTAAAATTAAGAAAGCTTCTTTCAAAGACTGACCCACAGAACTATTTGGTTCGTTTAAGACAATTTCTTGGTAAGTATCAATAAATTTCGCTCGTCGCCGATGAAAAAAATGAAGAAAATGTTTTGCGAAGCCGAGACAGTCTAAAATTATTATTTCAACGCCTGCTTGGTCGTATATTGACTTGGCGTATTCTGTAACTTCCGATTCTATAATATCGGTAGTCACAAATATATAGTTGTCTATCTTATCCCCAAGTTTCGATATTTTAGACAATGCGTTATTTATATCATTTATTGTTACTCTTTTATCCTTCATCTCATAGCATGTAACAATTTTTTCTTCATTTACCAAAACGATTTCGATATCGCCAATTGAACCGGTTTGACTGTCTGCCGCATTGTGCGATTTCAAAGGCAATACTCGCTCTCCTATCAAGTCGTTTACTGAAAAGTAAGCTGCTGCCACAATCAATACTGGCAGCCTACTTGAATTTTTGCAATTAAGATGCTGGTATAGAAGGATAACTATCTGCTCAGATGATAATGGCAAAACGTCATCTGATTGTTTTAAATCTGCTATTAGCTGTAACATTCTACCCTCGTTCTCTGCCTTGATTACTAAAAGGAAACGCAAAATTTCTTTTAAAAGATTCGCGGGGTCTATATGACCCTTATACACCTGGTCGAGTAAGTTCAATGTATTGTTGTAGACCTCTCTTGGCTTCCCAACCAACACAAGTCCAGGAGTAAGCAAACGATCAATGTTTCTGAATGCTGGCGTCAAAAATGCCGTAGTTGCATTACATGGCAACTTATATTTTGCAACAAAACTTTCTACATATCCTTCATCATAATATCTTCCCGAATATGTATCATCACCATCTATTTCGGTGTATGGTTTACGGATATCAACCGATGGGCGATCAATTTTTGCAAGCAAACAAGAGATTAAAAATCTAATAGGAGCTTTGTTGGTATTACATCTGCATATAAACTCTACCTTACCCTTCGTTTCAAGGTCGGGAATATATGAAACCATAAGGCTCAGATTTACTGCCGATATTGAAGATTCTAATATATCGTTTGCGTTCATTCGAAAAGTGTGTTGATTTTATTTTGCTTATTTCGAACTTTATTTATATCATAATTCAACCAAAGCACTTCTTGTCGTTTATCTTTTGTTGAATGAATGGTTTTCAACTCACTGAAATGTTTAAACCATTTTGTAGAAGGGTATAAATCATTCATCAAATCGCAGTCATAATTTGAGACTGCAACTCGTCCCTGTAAATTATTGAGTTTTTTTGCCAATTCTTCATGATGTGAATTATCCATTTCGAAACTGTAAGAATTGGTATCGCCTCTGGTTTCATGGAGATATGGCGGATCGCAATAGAAAAGAGTTTCTTCGCTATCATATAATTGAACTATTTCTAAGGCAGGACGATTCTCTATCTGCACTCGGAGCAATCTTTCAGCGATAGACTCTAAATTCTCTATTCCTCCAAGCCAACGGCTTACTACTCCGCTCATGCCCGAACGACTTGTATTTTTACAATTTGCCCAACGCCCTAATGTTGCTGTTTGTGCCAAACCAGTTCTTACTTGTCTTGCACGGACAAAAAACAAGCGAGCACGCTCAAAATCCGTTAAGTTTGGGTTGATTTCACAAGCTAAGGCAAACTCTTCTCTTGAAAATGGTGTAAGGGCAATGGCTTCAATTAGTCGTTCTTTATGTTCTCTAAGTACTCGAAAGAAATTAACTACCTCTCCGTCTAAGTCATTATAAGTTTCAACTGGTGAAGGTTTTCTATTTAATAATACAGCTCCTGAACCCGCAAATGGTTCACAATAATGATTGCATTCTGGAAGAAAAGGCATCAGCCAGTCAAGGTGAGAATATTTGCCTCCATACCAGCCGAAAGCAATAAGTTTTTTAGGTCTGTTTAAAGTAGATATTGCGGAAGGGGCTTTTTTCTTACTTGAAGTCCCATTGAATGTTATTTCTGAGTCCATAATGAAATTTTGGGGTAAGATACAAAAATATTTTGTTTCACAACTCGGTTTTTTGTTTTATTGCTTTTGTGTGGAACTATTAGTTTAACGTATTTTTGCATATAGCAAAATTATCGTTAAACGAGAGTTGGACGACTCGTTTTCACTATGGATTTTACTATTTGCCCCACATTTTTATAGCGGATTCGCGGGGTGTTTTTTTATTTTTTTGCGCTTTGAGGTATTTTTAAGCGGATACAGCGGGCCGTTTCACCTCAAAATAGCCACCATCAGATACTCCGGTTGTGTCTTTGGGGGTGTTTGGATGAAGGTGGGAGCCTAAGACCCATAACAAACACCGTTCATCGGCTGTCTGGGCCGATAAAAACATAAAGGGGCTTAATTTTGGTCGTTTTTTATCCTTTTCATCCCTTCTAACTGCTATTTGTGGCCAAGACCCGCTGCCGATCCCCCGCCCGCCC
>Ga0209181_10003969_pt1 | contig 22372 bp, 26 predicted proteins | sample MAT05_FD_187208 | JGI IMG/M metagenome (GOLD analysis project Ga0209181, IMG submission 187208) | Freshwater microbial communities from Lake Fryxell liftoff mats and glacier meltwater in Antarctica - MAT-05 (SPAdes) (version 2) | ecosystem: Environmental > Aquatic > Freshwater > Ice > Liftoff...
TAACTTATACTTATGAGGCGCTTCTCTAGCAGTGGCGCTAACCAAAATTGAGCCGTTGGCGCAGAACGATGTGTTTGACATACTATTGTTGGAGTGCCAACCACAGGTGCTGAAGCTGGCATTAACGTAATGGGTGGAAGTTCTTCCTAAAACCCTTTTTTTTTGCAACAATAGCAAAGGTGCGCGAGGTAAGCTCAATAAGAGATCAGGCTCTGCTAGGTACTCCGGAATCTAGTTCGAACTGGCCACCCGAAGCAGTTACGAAGTTACACGGTGGAAAGTGGCTAAAAATCGAAAATCCCCCAAAGTCCTGGACCCTGGGGGATAATCTTGTCTATAGTTGGCTTTAATCTGATACTAAAGTACACGGAAGCCCGAAACCTAAAAATAGCAGTCCGTTTGAGTGTTGATAAATCTGACGAATTGCCAAAATCAGCGTTGAGTAGCTTAATGGCTCAGTACTTTATATTTTTAAAATGTATTTTTAAATTCATAGGCGTTTTAATGGTTCAAAATTATTCAACAAGGCGCTTAAAATTTTACCTTCTATTAAGTGTCTTTAGCTGCTCGATTTCCGGCTTTTCGCAAACAATTTTAGACCCCTGTTTTCTCTCGCCACCGCTGGGCATGTTTGAATCCACTCCTGAAATTGGGCAGGTTTGCCGTTGTCTTACCAATTATGAAGCAGCGGATATGTTGGAGTGGGACGGCACGCAATGGGTAGGCCGGATCAGCTATTCCGGAGTGGATCTTGCTCCGCCTACTGGGTGCAACCAACGAGCTATTTGGATTGGTCATGGCAATGGCTGGACAGCTGGTGGTGAAGGTTTTGGATTAAAGCTTGATAAGCCTTTTGTGCCCGGACGTGAGTACTCGTTTACCTTTACCTATGCACATACTGGTGCGGGGCCAAACGAACCCTTTTCGCCCAGGCTTTATACCAACAACAAATCTGAATTTGCCGATACGATACGGGTTGGCAGGTTGCCTGCTTCCATGGATTGGGCTACAAACACAATTAAATTTGTTGCCACTCAAAATCAAAGCACGCATGACTATCTTATCATTCACGCATATGAAGTTTCAGGTATTGTGTTGGCCAATTGCACGCTATCAGAAAATCTTAAAACTCCATTTCTAAGAAGCGATACAACATTATGTTTCGGGGAAGAGATAATCTTACACGCTCCTGTCAATCGATTTTATACGTATCAATGGAGTACAGGCGAAACAACACCAGCAATTACTGTAACACAACCGGGTATTTATTCTGTTGAAGTTGCCTTGCCTATTTGTAGTTCTACTATTGATGAGGTTGCAATCGGTTTTATTGATTGCAGCGTTTACCTGGAAATGCCCAATGTGTTTACACCTAATGATGATGGTTATAACAGCATGGTATGAATGAATCGTAGAATCACAACTTCATCCATTAAAATTTTGTAAACGATTTTGTAATGCCATCGTGCCACTGAATGATAATTGCCCGGCTTATCCAAAAGATATTCTTCTTTGGAAAATCGTTCCGGTAATTCACTCAAGCTTTTCGCCAATTGTATAAGTTCTTTTCGAACTCTGGCAGCCGCTACAGGCGAGTCTTTCTTAATGTAGCTAATGATATCACGAAGGGATTCTTTGGCGGTTGGTGGTATAACCACCCGATAGAGCTTTTTCATTTACCAGGTCTCTGATTCCCTTTCTACTTCATCAATGGTTTGATAATTTCCCGACTTGTATTCATTCTCTGCTTGCTCTATCTGTTGTATAAAATCTCGTTGCGTGATGGATTGTCCATTCGCATTATATCCAACGATAGGATCGTAAGCCTTCTTTAACAATTGCTTGATCTGTTCAATGATGTGGATATCCTGTATCCTCGTCAGTTCCTCAATCAGGTGTAATTTCTCTGCCTGGATGTCCATACCTTCTAAAATTTGGTTCTCCAAAGATAACGATTTCATAGCTGTTTTGATTTATCCCCGTGGGTGATAATTATTAATTTCTTCCTGCAACCCTTCCATGTCATTCTGTAAATATTCTTCCGTGCTGCTGATCCATTTGTGACCTGCTGAGTATTGGACTTGCCGGAGGTTGTAGAGCTTCAACCATTTGGTAATGACACTTTCCCTGGTCTGTTTCAAGTTCTTCGCCCCAATTCTGATCTAAATGTTTTCTCTCGCGCAGAGTTCTCGAAACGAGTAACTCTGCGAAGAAAAGAACACCATGTAATTTAAATAGGCAAATGGAAACGCGCAGAGTCCCGAGGCGGAGACTCCGCTACGAAGTGACAACACGTTTAGAAATTAGTAGAGGTAGTATCCTTCTTAACCGAATCAGGCTTACCGAACTGCTCTTTAATGCGGGTTGGGAGTTGGGGCTTAGAACCCGGAAAGGTTGTGCGACTACTAATGTCGTAACTGAAATAGATAAGCGCTCCTAAAAAAATAACAGCTACCAACAGAAAGATCTTTTTTGATCGAGACATAGCACAAAGTTAGTAGGGTTTTCTGTTGTAGGAAAAACTAATGCGCTCCACAATAAAAAAGCCTTCCCAAAAATTTCAGGAAGGCTTCGAATGATTAGTGTAAGAATTAATTACTTCACCTTATTTACAACTGCTTCAAAAGCAGAAGGATGATTCATTGCAAGGTCGGCTAGTACTTTGCGGTTTAAATCGATACCAGTCTTTTTCATTTTACCCATAAGCTCAGAGTAAGACATTCCATGAAGTCTTGCACCAGCATTGATGCGGGCGATCCAAAGGGTACGGAAATCTCTTTTCTTGGCTTTTCTATCGCGATACGCGTAGACCAAACCTTTCTCGACTGCGTTTTTAGCGACAGTCCAAACATTTTTTCTGCGACCAAAGTATCCTTTGGCCAATTCCATTACGCGCTTTCTTCTGGCGCGGGATGCTACACTGTTTACTGAACGTGGCATAATTTCTAATTTTTGGTGTTGGCGATCTTTTGTTTCAAGATACTTAATCTGCCAAGTACCGGGTTAAACATATACACTCCTTAGCTATCACTTCGGAGGAACCTATCCGACTTTACGGATTAGAACATATAAGGAAGCATAGCTTTCACGTTACCTTCGTCAACTTTCTTAACGGTGGTAGCGTGGCCTAGTCTCCTTTTTTGTTTAGTACTTTTCTTTGTCAGGATGTGGCTCTTATACGCCCTCTTGCGCTTAATCTTACCGGTGCCGGTAACTTTAAATCGCTTTTTGGCTCCTGACTTTGTTTTTAACTTGGGCATTACTTATTTATTTTAAATCTTCTACTTCTTAGATTTGGGCGCCACCATCATGTACATCCGCTTTCCTTCCAACTTTGGCAACTGCTCTACTTTTCCAATTTCTTCCAATGCCTGCGCGAATTTCAATAACAAAATCTCACCGCGCTCTTTATACACAATTGATCTTCCTGCAAAATGTACGTAGGCTTTCACCTTCGCACCTTCCTTTAAGAAGTTCTCCGCATGCTTCAACTTAAAATTGAAATCATGCTCATCGGTATTAGGGCCAAAACGGATTTCTTTTAATACCGTCTTTTGAGCATTGGCCTTTATCTCTTTCTGTTTTTTCTTTTGCTCGTATTTAAACTTTGAGTAGTCAATGATTTTGCAAACCGGAGGATCTGCATTTGGAGATATTTCTACCAAATCTAATCCTTGTTCCTGTGCCATCTTAATGGCGAGGGAAGTTTGGTAAACATCTACCTTTATATTTTCACCCACTACGCGAACGCGTGAGGCTAAAATACGCTCATTAACTCGATACGGTTCTTCTACTACTCTCCTGGGCCCTCTTACAAAAGGCTTCGGTCTGTTACCTGGAAATATTGCCACTCTTTGGGTTTAAATTCTACTTTTCTTTTACTTTTTAACAAAACAGTCCGCCCGTTTTGGCGGACAGGGCTGCAAATATCGCTCTTTTTTCCTTTTATCAAAATTCTAGGGCAAGGCTGGGAGGCTAAATTCATGCGAAAATTGCGCTACAAAGTCATCTAAATACATCACCCCTTTGTCGCCTTCGCCATGCTTACGTACGGCAATCTTATTTTCTGCCGCCTCTTTTTCACCCACCAATAGCATAAAGGGCACTTTGGCAACCTCAGCATCTCTGATTTTGCGGCCTATCTTCTCATTCCGATCGTCCAAAAATCCACGGATATCACTGTTCTTAAGAATATCAAGCACTTTTTGACCATAGTCGTTGAAACGCTCTGAAATAGGAAGGACAGCAATTTGTTCTGGCGCAAGCCACAACGGGAAATTACCGGCACAGTGCTCAATCAAAACAGCCACAAATCGTTCCATTGAACCAAAAGGAGCTCGGTGAATCATTACCGGAGTGTGTTTTTGATTATCAGAACCAACATATTCCAACTCGAATCGCTGTGGTAGCTGATAGTCTACTTGGATAGTGCCAAGTTGCCAACTGCGGCCTAAGGCATCTTTCACCATAAAATCTAGCTTAGGGCCGTAGAAAGCGGCTTCACCTTTCACAGCTACTGTCTTCAATCCGCACTCATCGGCAGCTTCTTGAATCTGACGTCCAGCAATGTCCCATTGTTCTTTTTCTCCGATATATTTTGCCTTGTTTTCAGGATCGGGAAGCGATACCTGAGCGGTGTAATTTTCGAAACCAAGAGATTTGAAGACAAAAAGCACCAGATCAATAACCTTTACAAATTCAGCTTTCACCTGATCAGGTCGACAAAAAATATGGGCATCATCTTGAGTAAATCCGCGCACGCGGGTTAGGCCGTGAAGCTCGCCACTTTGCTCGTAGCGATATACAGTTCCAAATTCTGAATAGCGAATGGGCAAATCTTTATACGAACGAGGCTTCACTTTATAAATCTCGCAGTGATGCGGACAGTTCATAGGCTTGAGCAAAAACTCTTCGCTTTCATCGGGCGTATGAATGGGTTGGAACGAATCCTTACCATACTTTTCATAATGCCCGGAGGTAACATACAACTGCTTGCTTCCAATGTGCGGAGTAACAACCGGATCGTACCCGGCCTTTACCTGAGCCTTGCGCATAAATTGCTCTAACCGCTCGCGCAGAATTGTTCCTTTAGGCAACCAAAGTGGAAGCCCCATCCCTACTTTCTCTGAGAACGCGAATAATTCTAACTCTTTGCCAAGTTTTCTGTGGTCGCGCTTCTTTGCCTCTTGCAACATGAAGAGATACTCTTCTAGTTCCTTTTGCTTTGGAAACGTGATTCCATAAATGCGCTTGAGCATTTTATTCTTCTCATCTCCACGCCAATAAGCCCCGGCAACACTAAGCAGTTTAATAGCTTTAATGGGAGCGGTTGTTGGAATATGTGGCCCCCGACACAGATCAACAAAATTTCCCTGCTGATAAAAAGTTATGGAACCATCGGCCAATCCATCAATCAATTCAAGTTTGTACTCGTCACCTTTATTGGTGAAATATTCAATCGCATCTTTTTTAGAAACATCGCTGCGCACGAACGCATTATTTTGACGGGCAAGTTCAAGCATTTTCTTTTCTATTGCTGCAAGCTCTTCATCTCCAAAAGGAATCTCGCCTAAATCCACATCGTAATAAAAACCATTTTCAATGGGCGGTCCAATTCCGAATTTTACTCCAGGATAGAGTGCTTCTAATGCTTCCGCAAACAAGTGTGCTGATGAGTGCCAGAATGCATACTTACCACCTTTGTCATTCCATGTAAATATTTTTATTGAAGCATCGGTTGTGATTGGCCTGCTCAAATCCCAATTTTCGCCATTCACTTCAATAGACAGGGCATTGCGTGCAAGTCCTTCACTAATGCTTTGCGCAATTTCTATTCCTTTAACTCCGTGCAGATAATCCCGTGAGGAGCCATCGGGTAGCATAATTTTTATTGAACTCATCTAAAACAAAACTTATTTCGGAGGGCAAATATCGACTATTCTGATTATAATTTAAATCTTAAAAACATTAAACCGCAAAGGCGCTGAGGCGCGATGATTTGGTTCAAATACCCCTTGCGACTTTGTGTCATTTCGGTTCAAAAGAAAATCATGTAAAGAATTAATGTCAACTTACAGTTGGAACTGCGCTGTAAACAGAATTCCAAATTTGCGCGAGTCCTTGTTTTCTAAATAGGAAACACGATGAACAAAATCTACACGCAGAAATTTAAAGATGTTTTCAACTCCATAACCCAATTCTATATAAGGTTTGGCATTTTTGAAATAACCCGCGGGTGATGTCTCTTGACCATCGGGAGTAAACGCTGAAATCAATTGCTGATTGGACTCGCGCAAGCCACCGATGATTACGTTGGAAGTTGCCAGCAATCGCCATTTAAGTTTGTTTATTAGTGGAATCCGATTAAGTAAAAAACCTTCAAGGTATTGACGGTATTGAAGGGACGCATAGCGGTCGCTAACAAATTCACCAAAATTCATTAGGTTATAGGTAATTGAAGAATAAACGGGTGATTGATTTCCCAGGTGGAGTGTTAACAAGGGATACGGTAACGTATTAAAAATGTATTCGCCTGTAAAGGAAAGATAACCAACGCCAAGCGGACCTGTTTTTATCCTTTTCGTTAAATTTAGCCGAAGTTTATCGTAGTCAAAGTCACTACCAAACACCCCGCTAAATCCATGCGTATACCGTAAAGAGATTACTGGCCATTTATTAGTACCCAGACTAATTCTTTCATTATCGTTTTGAAGAAAAACTTCATCTCGCGCATAGCGTGATTCAATACTTAATTCTGAAGTTTGAAACTTATCCAGAATAGGTGAGTTTAAATCCCCGGGATCTGAGAGATAACCAAATTGATAGGTAGGATCGAAATTCCAATAACGGACAGAAATTTTTTGTGAATAGCCTTTGAAAAGCTCACGTTGAAGCGTTAATCCATAGTTATCAGAGTAAAACCCTCTGCGGAAGTAGCCCCACCGTGTAGCAGCCAAAAAAATTGGATTATCGGCCAGGTTTTCATCATCAACCCCTAACCTGCTAATGTCACTGCGGGCACGGAATGTGAGTGTAGTCCAGCGTTGCTTAGAAAGAATTCTTTGAGCTGAAACCTGATATTTAAATCTTTCATCATAAAAACCATACGCCAGGTGCGCTCCGTAAATCCATTTCTTACTGAATTCATAATTGGTTTTAAAGCCTCCTTGCAAACGCCAACCTTCAATGTCATTCCAGGCAACTGCACCGAGATAGGGACCAACGTCAATCTTGCCAACTTTCACGTATCCATCCAAAGCAATCTTAATAATATCTGTATAGGTTTTTACAATTGGAATATTTCGCAGGGTATCAATCATGCGATACACACTTTTCTCCGTTTCACTGAGCGGCTCATGACGAAGCGTATCCCAGTAACGATCTTCTTTATAAGTCTGAGCATCTTCTGCAATTTCTATGGGGCGTTCATAGAAGGCCTGATTTTTTGGTTGGTTCGTAATAAAATTCTTATTGCTGGTATAAAATTTTGCAAGCATACCTGCATTATTCTTTCCGAGGTCACCTACATCGATGAGTACTCGGTTTTTCACAGGCAGCCAGGGACCCAGATTTGTTTTAGCCAACTCTTGCTGCAATCTTATCTTCTCAATAAAGTTTAAGTTAGCCTGCTTGCCCATGTTGGCATCAATTTGCTTTAGGGCATAGTCTTCCTTGGTAATCCAGATAGTTCCTGTAAAGGCAAGATCTTGCGGGCTGCGCGGAAAATAATCCAGGCGATAACAAAAGTCTTCTCCGATGTAAAGACTATCCGTTAAATCGTAATCGTAGTATAGGCGCCACCCGTCAGCAATGGGCGACACAAACTCTTTACTTACTATGTTCAACCAGTTTTGATAGAAGTTATACTCCTGAAAAGAGGAGCCTATTACTTGCGTAACTGTTGTGCCATCCTCTACCCCAAGGCCATTGATTTTAGTTTTTAGGATATACTCCTTTTTTAAGGATGGATTATCGCGATAATAAATTTTGGAAACACTTTCGGTGATGAATAAAGGTAAGATTGGTTTACCATCTTCTCCGGCAATCACTTCAATACTATCCAGCACTCGGGTTATCTTCTTCACGATTTTACGTTCTCTGAATTTTTCAGAAAGGTTATCAGCATCAACCTCAATTTTTGTGTAGGTATCGTATTCGTAAGCGATAAGTTTTCGTTTATCATTTTTATTTTTATTTCGAACAACTCTACGCAAAATTTCATAGGCTGGATTTTCACCCGCTCGCACAATCACCTCCTGAAGACTGGTTACATCTTCTTCTAGTTGAAAGTTTATGGTTTGTCTATTTCCTTTTACAATCACCTTTGTGCGCGGCCGATAGCCTATGTATGTAGCTAAAATGGAATCAGTAGGATTTGATGACTTCAAAAGAAAATTGCCGTCAAAATCAGATGTAGTTCCGATGGAGGTTCCTTTAAAAATAATATTAGCGAACGGCACGGGATCACCCGAGGAAGCATCAATTACTTTTCCTTGAATAATGGTTTCTTGGGCAAATGCTGACAAAGCACTTAATACAAAACAGGTAAGGCATACGCAGATTACTCTAAAACGGACGATACTGACCACAACTGAAATTTAAATTCAAAATTAACGATTTAAACGTTGCGACCGGATGTTGGTTTAGTCGCGTACAACGAATATTTATTCTATAAACCGATTGGTTCTTTCTCGCCTAGGTGGCGCGGGGTGGTTCCCAAAACATACAAATCCAGAATTGCTTTTGTGCGGGCAAGATATTCGCGCAAATAAACACGCGGTGCTGCCTCTTGAGCCGGCTCTCGTGCAACCAGAGCAACCGCATTCATATTATAAAAATGGCTGATAAATAAAGCTCTGTAACTATGAAAGGGCTGCGTGATAATGATGATTTTAGCTTGCCCGAAAATTTCTTTGCAGCGAACAATTGAATCTAATGTGCGCAACCCAGCATAGTCTAAGGTAATAGCTTCTGTAGGAACGCCTAACTTAATTAGTGCCTTTTGCATCTCGGCTGGTTCGTTATAATATTTTGTTCGGTTATCGCCACTAACAATAAAACGAGCAATCTTTCCTTCTTTATAAAGCTCTGCGGCAGTGGCCATGCGATTATGAAAGAAAGGATTTGGCGAACCGTCTACCATTCGATGACTGGTACCTAACACTAACGCCACACCCTTATCGGGTAATAAATTAAAATCGGTAAGAACCTGATTTGAGGTGCTGGTAACAACCCATAGGTTGGTTCCAACTAAAACAAGCAAAACAACAAAGACAATGACCAACCCAACACGTGTCAACCGTTTCAAAAAACTCATTCTTAATAGATTAAAAAAGCCAAAGCAAAGTTACAGAATAGACTTTAGAAATTCCTTTTCCATTATTTCCGGGCGCTTCATCATTTTTCTCAACCAGCGCAATCGAATGTCGGCCATCTCATCAACAGTCAATTGCCATGGCGCATTGGATTGATGCACCTTAGGTATCAATGTATTCAAACAAACGGCAGCACTTACCGAGATGTTCATGCTTTCGGTAAAGCCATACATTGGAATCTTCACTTTCAGATCAGCATGCGATAACGCTCGCTCTGAAGTTCCCCTTAGTTCATTACCCATTACCAGCGCAATTTTATCATTTACGTCCACATCATAAATTGAAACACCATCGGGCGATGGATCGGTAACTAAAATTTTATAGCCGTTTTGTTTCAATTGCTGGAAGCATTGATCTGCTCCCTTTCCCTTCTGATATTTTATAATGTCTACCCACTTTATTGAACCCTTCACTACATCTTTGTTCAAAGAGACCTTTGTTTCATATTCAATGATGTGAATATCCTGAACACCCATGCATTCGCAGGTGCGGATAACGGCACTTGCATTTTGTGATTGATAAATGTCCTCCAACACCATCGTGATGTGACGCGTCCGCTGACTTAACACCTTCTCCAAAAAGAGGCGCCTTGGGTCGCTAATGTATTTTACGAAATGATCCGTTAATTTATCTCTTGTTGCTGGATGCATTTGAACAATTTGTTTCCTGTTATGTTATTCACGCATTAAAGTAAACAAGAATGGGCGACACAAAAAATTATCTAATCATTGGCGGAAACTCGGGCATTGGCGAATCCTTGTCGGAAAAACTTTCTACAAATGGCCACGCGGTAACGCTTGCTTCCCGCAAAGGAAATGGATCGAACAACAGTATTTTGTTTGATGCAACTAAAGATGAACTCGATTTGGATAACCTGCCTGCTGCGTTAGATGGACTAGTTTATTGTCCGGGTACCATTAATCTAAAGCCCTTCCATCGAATTTCGGATTCAGAATATTTAGAAGACTTTAACACAAATGTTCTTGGGGCGATACGATGCATTCGGCAGGTTCTTCCGTTGCTGAAAAATTCTACGCAAGCTTCTATTGTTCTATTTAGTACGGTTGCCGTGCAACAAGGCATGCCCTTCCATGCAAGCGTTGCAACTTCAAAAGGCGCTGTTGAAGGGTTGACCCGTTCATTAGCCGCGGAACTGGCACCAAAAATTCGGGTGAACGCTATCGCGCCATCCCTTACCGATACTCCCCTTGCAGCCAAATTGCTTTCAAGTGATGAAAAGAGAAAAGCATCTAATGAAAGACATCCTTTAAAACGGTTGGGTGAAGCAACTGACATCGCCAACCTTGCTGCATTCCTTTTATCTGATGATTCAAATTGGATAACGGGCCAGGTTATTCATGCGGATGGTGGACTATCGGCTTTAAGGGTTGGGTAGGTAGTAATCGGTGATCAGTAATCAGTATTCGGTTTAGAAATTTTAACGAAATCGAACCTCAAACTTCAAGCATCGAATCTCAAACCTCCAGTTCCAAACCCAACTCTTAATATTGTGATAACGAGTCAATTCAAATCATTTCGCTATTTTTGCGGCTTGATTTTTTATGATGCTTCGAAAAACAAAAGTTTTAGTTCTTTTTGTGCTTTTATCGTTTACCGTTAGTGCCCAACTCAGAAAAGCATCCCTGAGCTCAATGCCTTATTCAGATGACCAGCGGCTTCTAATTTCTGATTTTATCGCAGGATTTGAACCCCCGGCAATTACTAAACCAGTAACGAAGCCGATCGAAGCTTGGAAAACCTGGATTACTGTCGAAAATTATGCTTACGGAAAAGATCGCGGCAGCTTGCCTATGATTGCAGATCTGGATGCGTTGCATCCTTATTTTCAAGAAAAGATTACGCAGCTAATTTCTATTTGTAAGAAGAGAGGAATAGAACTAGCCATTGTAGAATCCTATCGCACCTCAGCAAAACAAAATGAGTATAAAGCACTTGGCAAGAAATACACAAAAGCAAGTGGCGGCAATTCCAAACATCAATATGGATTGGCCATTGATTTAGTGCCGGTTATTGATTCTGTAGCCCAATGGGACAATGCCCGTCTTTGGAAAAAAGTAGGCACACTTGGCGAACAATTGGGCTTGCGCTGGGGCGGAAGGTGGCGCACACTTTATGACCCCGGTCATTTTGAATGGGCTGGTGGATTAAGTAGTTATCACTTGGCAAATGGGCTTTTTCCAAAAGTTCCTAAATCAAATTCTAATCCATGTCTTGAAGAGGATCTGAACGAATTAGTTGAAAATTGGAAAGCTTGGGAAATTGAGCAATCAACACTTGCCAGCAGACTACGCGACACTAACCGAACCGAGGTTCAACCCGCATTACAAAATACTTCGGAGCCCAAGCCACTCGCTTCATCGAAAATGAAATAATGCAATACGTCTTTCCCAAAGATTTTATTTTTGGAACAAGCACGGCCGCTGCACAAATTGAAACTGCCTTTGAACATGATTGGCAAGGAGTAAAAGCCAAGGACGGAAATATTTTTGATCGCACCACCGATCATGAATTGCGGCTGAAGGAAGATGCAAACATTATCTCATCGCTTGCACCTTATTATAGAATGGGGTTGTTGTGGAGTAAACTACAACGTGCACCTTATGCACCACTGCACATTGAAACTGTTTTAGAATACAAATCATTTCTACAGGATCTTAAATCAAAAGGTGTAAAGATCATGATGGTACTCCATCATTTTACAAACCCGCTTTGGTTTGCAAAGCTTGATAGCTGGGAGAAAGCGGAGAACATTAATTACTGGATCGACTTTGCAAAAAAAACAATTGACGCTTTCGCGGATGATGTTGCACTTTGGAATACATTTAACGAACCTAACGTGTATGCATCCAACGGCTGGATAACCGGGTACTTTCCACCCTTCAAAAATAATCCCGTAAAGGCAGCAATCGTTGTTAAAAATATGGGGCGGGCGCATGACGAAATTTATAGTTACATAAAGCAGCATCATCCCAATCAGCCTGTTGGCATTTCACATAATGCAGTTGTATTTACTTCTGAAAATATACTTGGCTGGTTTCCGGAGCGACTTAGCGACTGGTGGTTTATGGAGTGGGTGCCTAAATATTTCGAAAATGTTGATTTCTTTGGCATGAGCTATTACGCGCGCGTTTCGCACGATCCTATGCCAATTACATTTATGAACTCGCCTGAGAAGCTTAAAAAACTTGGTAAAGCACATGACGACATGTGGGAATACCATCCGGAAGGGTTACGCACCTGCATTAATCGCTATTGGAATAAATATAAAAAGCCAATCATCATTACGGAAAGTGGTGTGGCCGATTCAACGGATGCGTTGCGCCAGCAAGCTATTGTTGACTATGCAAAAATATTGCATGAAGCGTTGCAAGATGGCATTGACATCCGTGGTTATTTTTGGTGGAGTACATGGGATAATTTCGAATGGAACCTAGGCTCAGCCATGCGGTTTGGTTTGTATGAATGTAATTTTGAAACAAAGGACCGAACCAAACGCCCCAGTGCCGAAGTATTCAGGAAACTGGCGCACTATAATATGATTGAATGCTGATTAAACAGTATCGAGTAGATTGTGTTGAAGTCTTGAGTTAAAGAAAGATGGGCACTAGCAATGAGTACTCTTTAAGCAAGCAATAATATTGACATAAGCCAAAAAGTGTTCTGTATCAAGCATCTAATTTAATCCTTCAATACCCGCATCTCAACTCTCCTATTTAGTGCGCGGGCTTCTTCTGTATTTTCAGTCGCTATAGGTTGACTTCCTCCAAATGCTTTAGTCTTAATTCGATTTTTGTTAATGCCTTTAGACGCTATGTATTTTTTAACAGCATCAACCCGCGACTGCGAAAGTTTTACGTTGGCTTCGGCATTACCTTGATTATCGGTATGCCCTTCTAATTGAATTACCACTTTCGTGTTCTCTTTCATCATGGCAACTACTTCATCCAATTCATCAAACGATTTTGGATTTATTACTGCCCTTCCGATAGTAAAAATTAAATGATTTAAAACCACTGCTTGACCTAACGAGGTTAGCGGAATATCGCGAGAAATCACATTGTTCACTGCTTCCTTTGGGTCAACAATAATAGTACGCGGCATATAGCCATCTGCTTCCGCAGTTACCTGATATTTTGATGAGCCGAAAATTCCAAACACAAAAGTGCTATCGTTAAACGAACCTGTAATGCTGCCTGTTGGGTAACTTCTATAAACAATTTTAGATTTTAACAGTTTGCCCCGCACAACATCTACTACGTTTCCCTTAACCGAAATTTCCTGAGCATATCCAAAAAAAGGAATAGACACTAAAACAAGTAAGTATATTTTTTTCATTCTGTAAATCACCACAAAAGAAAAGGAAGTATCAACTAAAATTCGATGAACACACCTGGTTCCTTTCCAGAAACACCTTTTTGAATAGGAATTTAATTCAACGATCTTAGCATTAAATTCCAGTTATGACCCTCACATTTTTTAGTACACAACCTTACGACAAAACATTTTTCCAAAGTCACAATAAAAGCCTAGGATTTAACCTGGTATTTCAAAGTTCAACTTAACGAGACAACAGTTAGCTTGGCAACACAAACGGAAGCAATCTGTGTTTTTGTAAATGATCGTGTCAACGAAACCATCATTAAACAACTTGCTTTACAGGGTGTAAAAGTTATTGCACTTCGCTGTGCCGGTTTCAATAATATCGATTTAAGTGCCACTGCTGCGCATAAGATCAAGGTAGTACGGGTGCCAGCCTATTCGCCCCATGCGGTTGCTGAACATGCTATCGCCTTGATCATGGCCCTGAACCGCAAAACTCATAAGGCATATAATCGCGTGCGGGAACAAAATTTTTCACTTAACGGATTACTGGGCTTTGACCTAAACGGAAAAACGGTTGGTGTGATCGGAACAGGAAACATTGGCGAGGTTTTCGCTAAAATCATGATTGGGTTTGGTTGCAAGGTTATCGCATTCGATATTCATCAAAACGAAAAGTTGTTAAAAGCCGGAGTAACCTATCTTCCAATTGAAGAACTTCTAGCCCACTCTGACATTATCTCTCTTCACTGCCCATTGAATGAACATACCCGTTATCTTATTAATGACAACACAATTGGTTTAATGAAAGAAGGAGTTATGCTGATTGATACAAGTCGTGGTGCCTTGATCGACACAAAGACCGTAATTAAAGGGCTGAAATCCGGACATATCAGTGCCGTAGGCATAGATGTTTACGAACAAGAGGAAAAATTATTCTTCCGCGATTTATCTGAGGAGATTATAGAAGATGATACTATCAGCCGTTTGATGAGTTTCCCAAATGTGTTGATTACAGCCCATCAGGGTTTCTTTACACACGAAGCACTTACCCAAATTGCAAAAACTACTTTGTTAAGTTTAGAAGCTTTTAGCAAAGGGCAACCCTTAGTAAACGAGGTTCCTGTTGCGCCCACCTAGAATTCAGCTCTTTTCCATAGGCAGTAATATTTGATAGGACTAAATACATGCTTATCTTTAATCACTGATCAATAGACTTTTGCATGAACTTTCATTCAACACTATTTGCTATCTCCGCACCAACAGGTCTTAGTATAACGGTAATGGGAATCATTATGTTAAAATTTCCGCCAAAGGAAATAAATAATCTCTATGGGTATCGCACAAAAAAATCTGTGCAGTCGCAAGAGCGGTGGGACTTTGCTCAGGTTTATTCTGCTAAGGAACTGGTTAAGATGGGAATAGTTATAACCCTAGCGGCTTTAACAGGTGTGCTTCTACCATTATCGCATGAACTTGGCGCTGGGATTACCATAACTTTACTATTCAGTCTCTTCATAATTATATTTATTAAAACTGAAAAATCCATAAACAAAAAATTTAGTACCAATAACCATTTAACTAAAAAGTTATGAAAAATTTCCTCCTTCTATTCGTATTTGTTTTAGGCTTTAGCTTAGCATCTGCACAAATCCCTTCTTCAGAAGTACAAATAAAAACAGCTTTGTTGTCTGCAACGGAAGACCAGCGCGCAGGTGCGCAAGTTTATGGGTACGATGCCAAAGGTGAATTTGTAATCCTTAGAAAAGGAACCAATGAATTAATATGCCTTGCCGATGACCCAAAGCAAAATGGATTAAGTGTTTCGTGTTATCACAAAGATCTGGAACCCTTCATGGCGCGTGGCCGCGAATTGAAAACAGAAGGAAAAACGTTTCAGGAAATTTTTGCTATCCGTGAAGAGGAAGCTAAGTCAGGAAAATTGAAAATGCCTAAACAAGCATCAAACCTGCAAATATATTCAGCGAAAGCCGAAGACTATGACGCAGCCACAGGCGAAGTAAAAAAAGGAAATTTTCGATATGTGGTTTATATTCCCTGGGCAACTGCTGCCAGCACCGGACTTCCTATAAAGCCCGAAGCTCCAGGCATGCCATGGATTATGGATCCGGGCACACATCGCGCTCACATTATGATTACTCCTGTTTCAAAGGATTAACTTATTTTTTGAAAGTTAACTTATCAGCCTTCTTCTGAGCGTTAAGTGCTAACTCGGTAGCAAGGAAACAATGATCTTGTGTCATGGCGGTTTCCGTTCTGTTCACAATATCATTTACAAGCAACTCGCCATACGGTAAGTTTTCGTTCGTGCAATCAAAGTAGCGAGTCTCTTTATTATCAACAAGGAACAAATGGTTTCCACCATCGCGGCCGCCAATGTCAACATTCTTTCTGATTTCAATAAACCCGTTCGTTCCCAGAATCGTTAAGCGCCCATCACCCCAGCTGTTCAATCCATCGGGTGTAAACCAATCCACACGAATGTAACCGGTGCCTTTATTGCCGCGCACATGCGCATCCCCAAAATCTTCAAATAGTAGATACTGTGGATAGTGAACGTTGCCTACCTGCGATGAAATGATTTGCGCTTGGGTAGATCCAGTAAAAAATAAAAACTGATCGAATTGATGCGAGGCAATGTCGCAGATGATTCCGCCAAATTTTGTTTTATCAAAAAACCATTCTGGTCGGGATTTAATATTCATGCGATGCGGGCCAAGGCCAATAGTTTGAATTACATTTCCAATTGCTCCGGCCTTTACCAGCTCTCCTGCTTTTACGGTCGCCTTATTTTCAAAGCGCTCGCTATACATGATCGAATAAATACGCTTGGTCTCCTTTTGTACTTTTCTTGCTTCCGCTAATTGATTTAACGTGGTAATACCTGGCTTATCAACCATAAAATCTTTTCCGTGCATCATGGCCCGAATGCCAAGTGGAGCCCGATCAATTGGAATTGATGCACTTACGATTAATTGAATTGCCTTGTCTTCGAGAATTTCCTTTTCACTAGTTGCCTTATGTGCATCGGGATAACGTTTCGCAAAAGTTTCAACTAAATCAGCCTCCTTCGCATAAAAAGATATAAGTCGACCTCCGCCTCTGATGAGCGCGCCAACCTGGCTATAAATATGACCATGGTTTAGTCCGACAACTGAAAACTTAATTGAGTTTAAAGGAGCCGGCTGAGTTCGTTGTTTTGAGCTCTCCTTTATAATCCTTTTTCCAGCTGCAAAACTTTGCGGATTTGCCATTGCAGCAATGCCTGCGGCAGCTGCAAGCCTTAGAAACTTTCTTCTTTCATTGTCTTTCATCTGGAAACAGTTTTAATCTCTACAATATAAGACGATAAATATCTGGGTTGCCCTGAATAGCGGCATTTCTAAGATACATTAATTTACTCCTTCTCCAACTGCAGGATTTTTAATCCAGCACGAGGCATTTAAAACCATTTTCAATTACCGGTGAAGTCATTAACAATGTCGATTCAAATCCCTCAGCACGAAGTATGTTATCAATATCATCAAGATCGAAATTGAATTTGAAAGATCTGAAAAGAGTTTTCAGCTCAGAAATAATCTTTGCAGTTTCCACTTTGCAAGTTATGTTTGCTTTAAATATTTCTCCCACGACTACCTAGTCTAATGAGGCAAAAATTGTCTGCTTTATTGCATTGGGAGTTGGGCATTAACGACAAACGTATTTGTCAATTGAGACAATTTTTACAACAACCTACTTTACGCGCACGTAAACAAGCTTAATACCTTTTTTCTCAGTCTGACGCTCATCTACCTCAAACTTTTTAATGTTTTTTATCAGCAACGCTAATTTTCCAAATCCAAAATTTCTTGGATCAAAGTCAGGGCGCTTCTTCAAAATAAGATTACCAATTTCCCCCAAAAAAGCCCAACCACTATCATCCGCCAAGTCACTTATTGTGGTTGATATTAATTGAATAGTTTCTTTGTCTATTCGTTTAAGTGTTTCTCGATGCTTGACCGTTTTATCGCGCCCGCCCTTGTCTAAAGCATTTGACTCCTTATCATCATCAGACTGGACCTCCAAAATTTCTATGTAGATAAATTTATCGCAGGCAACTATAAATGGATTGGGGGTTTTCTTTTCGCCCATGCCAATCACCATCATTCCGGCCTCGCGCAATCGGGTTGCCAAGCGAGTAAAATCACTGTCGCTAGAGACAATGCAAAAAGCATCTACCTTCTCGGAGTATAGAATATCCATTGCATCAATGATCATGGCCGAATCGGTCGCATTCTTGCCAGTTGTGTACGCATATTGCTGAATAGGCGCAATGGCATTTTCCAAAAGCACATTCTTCCAACCTGCGAGGTTCGGTTTAGTCCAGTCGCCATAGATTCGCTTAAAGGTGGGCGTTCCATACTTGGCAATTTCTTCCATCATCGCTTTAATGTTTGCGGACGGAACGTTGTCGGCATCAATCAAAACTGCAATACGGGTGTCGTTGGGTGTCTTCATAGGATCACTTTCTATTAAGGCCGGCAGGATTAGTTGTACAATGAACTGATACGAATCGATCAATCCGATAATTTAGCATTCTCAAAAAATTAGACTTAACGCTCAACAGCATGGCTCTCATAAACATGACAATAATACCTCTTTAATTCCCAAAACCTGGAAAGCTGGAGCTGGACAAACACAAAACCATTTATCATAGATTTTATGAATACCTGTTTTTTTAGTTTGACAGCTGATAATCAGAATTTCTCTGTCTTGCTTTACGTCCCAAAAATCGAATCTGCGTGGACTGCGTTTCGTCCCTCCCCCTCGGCTGGAAAAAGCATTTTTCCAACAGGGATTTTATCAAGTTGTTCTTTAAGATAGTTATTAGGTTGTTCGCCAAAAGCAAATTCCTTTGCACCATATCGCTCGTCCCATTTTTCCTTCATGCCTTTTAACGTTAATAATTCCAGGGTGAAATTAAGAAACTAATAGACGTTGCTCATATGATCCAGATAAACAAGGACTTTTGTCAGGCTACACGATGACTAGACTCATAGTCGGTTGATCTTACAATATTGAGATTTACTGAAAAAAATATGAAAACTACTCTCACAATTTTATTAGCAGGGGTCATTGTGTTAATCGTAAGCGTAGGAATACTTTATGGATTGATCTCCTTCTTTCCGCAGGTTATTGAAGAATATTACAGCCCGGTTTTCCGCTCTAACTCGTTCAATACCGATTGGCTATTTTATGTACATCCTTTTGTATTAAGTGCCGCCCTATATTGGTTTTGGAATAAATCAACTGCCGGCTCAGGGATTGTAAAAGCCTTGAAAGTCTCTTTAACTTATGGAATGGTGGCGATGACGCCTGTTCTTTTATTAACCTTTAGCGCAATTGATATCTCCGTATTTATGGTAATTACCTGGCTGGTTTACGGAATGGCCCAAGCCGCGCTAGCATGCCTGGTTTTTGAATGGCGCGGGAAAGTTTAAATTTCTTTGGTAGGATGTGTAATTCGGATTCGTTTAATCAGAGGCTTGAGATGAGTTTGCCGATTAAAAAATTAGCGGTCAGGATGATTTACGAGAACTCGCTTGAAACATAATGGTAAGTATGGAGGCAATAAGTAAGAAATTAAATTCCATTCCATTTCTGCCCCCACCAACTACAAACCAGCCTTCGTTATAATGAATCATTGCGATACCCGCCACCAAAATCGCAATAGTGATGATACCCGCCCAGCGAATGTACTTTTAAAGTATCAAACAAACTGCAGCCACGAGATGCGATAGCTTAATTGCCCATGCAAGTAGAACACCGATTGGACTAAATCCAATTCGATTTAGATAAAAATTACCAAAGTCATTCACGCCATTATTAAACATACCTGGCACACTATGCATAATCAATATGATTGCAACAGCCCAGCGAATAAAAAGTGTGTGATTAAATTTCATTGTTTAATTCGTTGCGGCTTTGCAAATGCAAGATTCTTAACGCTTCCAACATCCAAGGCAAAGCCTGGTCGTTAGACATTTATGTCTTTTAAGGCCGCAACAAACACATCTAGTTCCTCGATGTTGGTAAAAACATTAGGCGTAATGCGGCAACCATGCACGCCCGCTCCATCAATTGCAACCGTCCAGATTTTATATTTCTCCAACAACGTTTTGGCTAAGTCGCCCGGTTTCATGCCACGCACACCCACATTAGCGATGGCACAAGAACGAGTTGGATCTTCCGGAGTATTGATTTCAACATGACTTAGTTTTCGTGCTTTGCCCGTCCAATATTTTTGAAGATAGCGAAGTCGCGCTTCCTTTCTTGCCGGTCCTATAAGTTGATAATAGTCGATGGCATCAGCAATAGAAAGATGTGTAGCTACGGGATGTGTACCTACGTGGTTAAGTCGAAGGACATCATCTTCTTTTCTTCCTTCATCTCCAAACAAAGGCCATACGGTTGGAATGCTTTCTTTCTTTACATACAACATGCCCGCCCCTAACGGCACGCTTAACCACTTGTGTAAACTTGTTCCATAGAAGTCGCAATGTAAATCGGGAATCGAAAACTGAATGTGTGCAAATGCATGCGCTCCATCTACCATCACCTTCACTCCTTTGCTGTGCGCCATGTCACAAATTTTTTGAATTGGTAGAATCTGGCCTGTGATGTTAACCATGTGGCATACCATCAACAACTTAGTTTTAGAAGTTGTGGCTTCCGCATACAGGTTCACAATCTCTTCGTCTGACTTAGGATGGTTCGGCAACGAAACAATTTTATTTACCACGCCATGTCGCTTAGCTACTTGTGCAAACATGTTGAGCATGGCGCCATAATCCTGTTCTGCCATCACCGCTTCATCGCCCGCTTGCCACTGCCAACCGGATATGATCATATCTAGCGACTCAGTAGTGTTTCGGGTGATGATCAATTCCTCTGAAGAACAACCAGCGATCTTAGACAACTTATCCACCATTATTGCTTTATCGGCAAACTGCTTGGTGCGCATGTAATACGAACCTTGATAATTTATCTCGCGAATGTGGTCAAATTGTTTTTCAAGTGTTGCTTTGGGAAGGATACAATAATATCCACCTTCCAAATTGATATAATCTGGTTTAAGTTTATAATCTGCCCGAATGCCTTTCCAGAACGCCTCATCGCTGGCCAATTCAAGTGCAGTTTTTTCGTCAAACTGTTTAATCCATGCCGCTATTGATGGAAAAGGTGTAAAGGCCGCAACACCTAAGGTGGCAGTGCTTTTTAAAAATGTTCGTTTATCCATGGAAATATGTTGAGAGTAAGTACTCAATATTTATTGACTATTCTAAAAGTACAATTTGCTTCTGCGCCAAGGAAATTTTATAGTGAAATTAAAAGTCAGGTTAAAAAACCTGACTTCATTTTTTGAGCCGTATTACTCATTTGATTGTACTTTAAAACCACTGCTTAAGGTTAACTAAAAACCCATATTTGCCATTCATGGTTCTTCATAAAATTCGATTGGCAAATTATCGGGGTCTGAAGTAAATGTAAATCGCTTATTGGTGATTTCGTCAATTCGTATTGGTTCAACTTTAATATTTTGCTTTTCAAGATGAGAAATTACTTTCTCCAAATTTTCTACTCCAAATGCCAGATGTCGGAGGCCTGTTGCTTCGGGGCGCGATGGTCTCTTAGGTGGATTGGGAAATGAAAAGAGTTCTATCACATAATGTCCATTTAATGAGAGATCAAGTTTGAAAGACTCTCTTTCCTTTCTGTAGGTTTCGTTAATCACTTGCAAACCAAGTATGTCAATGTAAAATTTTTTCGATACCTCGTAATCTGAGCAAATGATTGCAATGTGATGAATGTTCTTCAGCATTTATTTTTTTTGTCAAAATTAAAACTGTGTCGATTAATTCGTGATTGCCTGCTAGTCATCCTTGGGTTTTTGTTGATCGCCTGACCAACAATCTTCAATTTGTATTGCCTCACTATTATCGGGATGCATATTCCATTAATTAAAGATAATAAGAATATTCTTGGTTGCTGATTTTCACTAAAGCAGATGAAAGAATGTTGGTCAGGCGACCAACATTAACGAAGGGTCTCTTAGGTGGATTGGGAAATGAAAAGAGTTCTATCACATAGTGTCCATTTAATGAGAGATCAAGTTTGAAAGACTCTCTTTCCTTTCTGTAGGTTTCGTTAATCACTTGCAAACCAAGTATGTCAATGTAAAATTTTTTCGATACCTCGTAATCTGAGCAAATGATTGCAATGTGATGAATGTTCTTCAGCATTTATTTTTTTTGTCAAAATTAAAACTGTGTCGATTAAATCGTGATTGCCTGCTAGTCATCCTTGGGTTTTTGTTGGTCGCCTGACCAACAATCTTCAATTTGTATTGCCTCACTATTATCGGGATGCATATTCCATTAATTAAAGATAATAAGAATATTCTCGGTTGCTGATTTTCACTAAAGCAGATGAAAGAATGTTGGTCAGGCGACCAACATTGACGAAGGGGTCGCCTGACCAACAATCTTCAATTTGTATTGCCTCACTATTATCGGGATGCATATTCCATTAATTAAAGATAATAAGAATATTCTTGGTTGCTGATTTTCACTAAAGCAGATGAAAGAATGTTGGTC
>Ga0209181_10003971_pt1 | contig 22368 bp, 19 predicted proteins | sample MAT05_FD_187208 | JGI IMG/M metagenome (GOLD analysis project Ga0209181, IMG submission 187208) | Freshwater microbial communities from Lake Fryxell liftoff mats and glacier meltwater in Antarctica - MAT-05 (SPAdes) (version 2) | ecosystem: Environmental > Aquatic > Freshwater > Ice > Liftoff...
AACAATTCACCTTAATTCCTAAGCCCGGCGCATTATTATAGATTATTTTGCCAAAATCAAATCCTACACCCTCAGCAGTATCCTCGGCCAGTAAAAGCGGACCATCCATGTCAATATAATCTACCAGTGGCGCCAGTTGCGCAATGGCCGCCGTACCCACCGAACTTTCGTTCATGCAACCCATCATTATTTTCATATCCAGTTCCCTTGCCTTTGTAATCATTCTTCGGGCCGGTGTAATGCCGCTGCATTTGGTTAGTTTAATATTGATGCCATGAAAATAACCAAGGCATTTTTCCACATCTGCTTCTGCCACACAACTTTCATCAGCAATCAGTGGTAGCGGTGATGCTTCATACAGCGTTTTCATTCCCTCCCAATCATCTTTAGCAAGTGGCTGCTCTACCATTTCCACACCCAGTTCTTTAAGCAATGGAATTTTTTGCAAGGCCTGTTCCAACGTCCAGCCGGCATTGGCATCTACCCGTAAAATAGCATCGGTATTTTGCCGCAGGGCAGCTACCATTTCTATATCACCCTCCACGCCAACTTTTACTTTGTAGATGGGCCAGGGTTTTTCCTTCATTTTTGATACCATCTTGTCAATGGTGTCAATACCAATTGTATAATCAGTAATCGGGCTTTGGGCGGTGTCAAGATTCCACAACCGGTGCAATTGCTTGCCTTTCAACTTTCCATAAATATCCCAGCCTGCCATATCCAACGCACAAACCAAAAAGGAATTATTCGGGAAAAGGTGGTGCAGGTAATGCCAATACCTTTCAGGATCAGAGAATGCAAATTTTTGAATGAAAACCTTCTTTCGTTCTATATCTTCCTGCATTTTTTCAATGGGTATATTATAATAATTAATGGCGGGTGCTTCACCATAGCCTTTCACTCCAAAATAATCAAGTTCAACTATGAGTGTAGGTTGATGTGTTTTGGTTCCTTTGGAAATAGTAAAAGGGTGATTAAACAATAAGTCGATTTTTTTTGCGTTAATATGCATCATTTATCGAAATTAATTACTTATTTCATTTAAAATCATTCAGATGAGCTAATTTCACGCAAAAATATACTTTACTAACCCCTTTAATTTATGAAAAAAAGTCTACTTACACTCTTATTAGGAATTTGTTTAATTCCGGCATTTGCCCAAACTGTTTACAATGGTGCTCTGGCAAATACAGACCCTAGTTTCAATCGTCCAAATGAAGGTACCCCCCCAACGACCTTATCAGGAGTTGGTACTGGTGTTTTTTATAATTTGATCCCCATTGTGATAACTGCCACAGGACTGACGGATATCAGCACGAACAGTACCTGGGACAATTTCTTGATTTTATATAGTACCGGTGGATTTTCGCCAGCCGCCCCACTCACCAATGCGTTGGTTGCAAACGATGATCTTGTAAGCAGCAGTGCAGGATTTACCTACAATTTTACTTCAACCGGAACTTATTATTTAGTTATCTGTTCTTTTAAAAACGGTGTAACCGGAACATACTCAGTTACGTTAACGCCTACGATCGTTTTACCAATCAAGCTAAAGTCTTTTACGGCAGTTAAATCGGCAGGTAATATTATTTCTTTAAATTGGTCAAGCGAAAATGAAAATAATCTAAACACTTACCAGGTTCAAAGAAGTGTTGATGGTAATATATTTGCAGATATGGCGAATGGTCGTGTGCTGGCAAAAAACACCGCTACGCTTACTGGTTACAATCACACCGATAACACGCCTGTTTCAGGATTAAACTATTATCGGTTGAAGATCACAGAAAAAACGGGAAAAGTTTCTTACAGTTCGGTTGTTCGTGTAAAAAACAGCAAATTAGGCACACGCAGTGTTACACTTTACCCGAATCCTTCTGCTGACTACCTTCAAATTGAAACAGATGCTGTTCAAAATAGCACTGGTTATATTAGCATTATCAATGCAGGAGGATCGATTATGCAAAGCGGCCAATATAAATTCAACAGCAATGTTGTTACCACGATCGACATCAAGCAATTACCTACCGGTAAATATTTCTTGAAAACCATCATTGATAAAGTTGAAACCTCTACTTTATTCATAAAGAATTAAAAAACATTAAAGCATAAAAAAAAGGATACAATTTAAAATTGTATCCTTTTTTTATGCCCACTATTTCACTTATCTCCCGCTGGCAACAATATCAGATTTCAATGCTGAGTTAAATGCATGCTCGTTTAATAATTCTTCAAGCGTACAGTGCATTCGGTATCGCCAGTAATGTTTTGGATCAGCGGGAATATTTATTCTTTCATCATTAGGATTTTCTCTTCTGAGTGTTCTATCAGTTCCCAGAATATCCTGTAATTGAAATATACTCCACATAGCCGGGGAATATAAATGCTGGAGTACAATCATTTTATTGATCGGTGCTTCACAGTAAAACGGAGCAGCTCCCTGGTAACCCATAATTGTATTGTAAAACCGCTGAGTTTTTGCAGGATCTTCTTCCCACCATCCCCGGATGGTACTCATGTCGTGTGTGGAAGGTGTAACGACTGATAAATAAGGAGCATCAGCAGGATGAAAAAATTCTGTTTTTGGATCTTTGGGCATTCGCTGTATCTCTAAACTCAGTACCCCTAACTGCTGCATCACTTCCGGAACACAAGCAGGTACCATGCCTAAATCTTCACCACAAACCAGCATATTGGTGCTTCTCTTTAATTCAGGAAGTTTATTGAGGGCTTCCTTTTTCCAAAAATCATCCTGTCGCTGAAAGAAATAATTAATGTACAATTCTTTCAACTGCTGCTTTGAATGACTGTCCAAATCCCTGAAGGAAGTAGTTTGCTCCATGTTGATCCTAAAATGAAACTGCTGGCTTTGTGAACCTTCCTCTTCAAAAAATATTACATTGCTAATCAGATCAAACAATCCAAACTGTATAAAACTATTTCGCTCAGAAAGCGGCTGGTGTTTAAAATACTGTTCTACTTTCCGCTGTGTATCAAATTCAGGTTTCAACTGAAAAATCCCGTCGATCCAAATAAGAAATTGCTCCTTTACATACCCGGCCTCGGCTCCTAGTCTTTCGTTCACAATGTAATCCGGAATATACGGTTTACAGTACCGGTTATATTGAAAGGAGATGGAACGGTCGTGTAATTCATTGATATGAATTGGAATAGCAGGAACAAACTTGCCCATAATGCCTTCCACTGAATGCAATGGAATACTCCAGATACGAAAAAAACCAAGGATATGATCAATTCTGAAAGCATCAAAATATTCACTCATTTGCTCAAAACGCTTTCGCCACCATGCAAACCCATCCTCCTGCATTTTTTTCCAGTTGTAAGTTGGAAAGCCCCAGTTTTGTCCTTTGATTGCGAAATCATCCGGAGGTGCACCAGCCTGTGCATTCATAATATATAACCCCGGATCCATCCATGCATCACAACCATACCGGTAAATACCAATGGGTAAATCACCTTTCACCACTATCCCATTTCTATGTGCATAAGCTGCAACTGTCTTTAATTGCAGGTGCAAATGGTACTGAATAAAATAATGCAGGGCAATGCTATCGTAATGCTTTTGTAATGGCGATGCCAGCTCCTGTATTGCAGCCTCATCAAAATCACGATGCGACTTCCACTGGTTGTAATCAGCCGTCTTGTATTTATCCCTTAGGTAACAAAAAGCGGCGTAAGGTACCAGCCAATGCCGGTTTAAATCAAAAAATTCGAAGTATTTGGTATCGTTCAAAAACTCATCTTTCTGTAGCGCATAAAGTTCTCTGATGATTGTAAACTTTAAACGCATCACTTCTTCATAATCCACCTCTGGCAAGCTATTGAGTTCTGCCTGTCTTTTCTTTAAAGGCTTAATAACTGCAGCATTTTTAGTACCTGCAACTTTTTCAAGATTGAGATAAAGTGGGTGTAAAGCAAAGGTTGAAATAGCAGCATACGGATAAGAATCCAGAAAGGTATGCGTTGCCGTTGTATCGTTAATCGGTAATAACTGGATCAATTTCAACCCGGTTGCTTTTGCCCAATCTACCAATAATTTTATATCTGTAAACTCTCCTGTCCCAAATCCATTGCTTGTACGGAAACTAAAAACCGGAATAGCTACTCCAGCCCCTTTCCAACCAGGAAAAGCAAGCTGGGCAAAGCCATCATGAATAACCGTATTTGCAGTCCGGCCATTGGAACTAATCAATGTTCTGTTTTTTCCCGATTCAAAACCAAGATCTATATGGTCAATCGTATTATAAACCCCATATTTATACGCAATCGGAAAATTTTCGTTTGATAGATCTAGCCTGATAGTCCACCAATTGCCTTCTTTTGATAAAAGCAGCGGCTGATCCGTCTTCCATTCCCCCAAATTCAAACTGTTTCCGCTAATTGACAATACTTCACCTTCTTTTAAAAGTGGTGCCTTTACCTTAAACTCATGTGTGTATATTTTTGTGATTACCGGCTTTATAGGCTCTACTTTCGGTTTTAATAAAACATCCTGAAATGCTTTGGTGAAAAACGCATTTTCTATTTCACCCGCATGGTTCCAGGTATCGATCAGTATAATTTCATTGGTGGTGATTTTATCAGATTCAATCACACGGTCATTTCCCCATTCAATTATAGACTCGCCATCTGAACCTTTTAAGAAATAACGGTATTCTATATCCACCGAATGAAAATCGTTTTCCGGGATGTCAACTTTTCCCTGCCAGAATTCATCATTAAAATATTTGAGTGGAATAGCCTTGCTAAAATCATCATTTCCAAGGGCATTGTTGTTACCGGAAACGAATAATGCTTGTCCGAATTTTGTTGAAAACCGGATGTAAAAGTTAAGTGTCATTTGATGGCAATGTTAAGAGGCCGCAATATAAATCCTTTAAACCACAATGTAAAAACTACACAATAAATAAAACTGCAAAATAAAAAGAAAATGAAAATTGAAAACAGGGCAAGCCGAAAATGAAAGTTGTAAAATATTTTTTAACTGCTTTTAAAATTTTGTCGGTTTTGCCCTATTTTTGCCAAAACTATTTAAGAATGGAAACTACAAAAAAATCTACCGGTCTTTATTGGATACTATTTTTTGCATCTTTAGCAGCTTCTGTTATTGTTTATAAGGTTGGCGGTGGATATTGTTCTATGGTATTACCATTTAACGTTACCTTTTTTGCTAAAGCCTTGGATTTATTGTAATCCTTTTTTCAGCTATTTACTGTTTCAGGCTATTAATGATGGTGGTGAATTCGGTTGCGACCAATGAAGCGCCTCCTACTAATCCTCCGTCAACATCGGGTTGTCCAAATATTTCTTTGGCATTGGCTGCTTTTACGCTACCGCCATACAAAATAGAAATGCTATCGGACAACTCACTGCTGTAATGCGTTGCAAAAATACTTCTAATGTGTGCATGCATTTCCTGCGCCTGTTCGCTGCTTGCTGTTTTACCTGTTCCGATCGCCCATATTGGCTCATACGCAATTACAAACCCGGTCAATTGCGCTTCACTCAGGTGAAACAAACTTTCCTTCAATTGATTTTCTACATAGCTGTTTTGTGTACCTGCTTCCCTAATGTCAAGTGCCTCACCGCAGCAAAAAATCGGCTTAAGCGCATATTCAAAACAGATGTTTACTTTATCAGCTAAAATTGCATTGGTTTCATTGAAGTATTCCCTGCGCTCACTATGCCCAATAATTACATACGGTATTCCAATGCTTTTCAACATTTCAACACTTACTTCGCCTGTGTAAGCGCCGGACACTTTCGTATAGCAATTTTGTGCAGCTACTAAGGCATTCTGCTTACCAGCAATGATATTTTTAACATTGATTAAATAAGGAAATGGAACTCCGAACACGGCTTCCTGGTTTGCAGATAATTCAATTGGAGCCGCCATTAAATCAGTAATTAATGTTTCAGCCTGTTCCAGGGTAAGGTTCATTTTCCAGTTAGCCGCAGCTATTTGTTTTCTCATCGTGTTTATTTATGATTGTTTGTAAAGGTTTTCTAAGATTTCTTTTTCCTGATCGCTCAATGTCATTCCTTTTAATACTTTCCAGTTTTCAACATCCTGCAATATTTTTGCAAAGGTATATCTTTCTTGCCCCCATGTGAAGTCACTTACAAACTTTGGTGGAAAGTTTGCACCAAAAATATTACAGCAAACCCCAACCACGGTGCCTGTATTGAAAGATGTATTGATTGCAGCCCTGCTATAATCACCCATCAATAAACCACATTTTAAGCCAACTGGTAAATAATCGTTGTCCTGGTTACTCCAAACTTTCACTTCGCCGGCAGTATTTTTTAAATTTGAATTGGTGGTGCCAGCCCCCAGGTTGCACCACTCACCTATTACGCTGTCGCCTAAATATCCATCGTGTGCCTTGTTGCTAAATCCAAATATCACTGCATTTTTAATTTCGCCGGCGGCATTACAATATGGACCAATTGTAGTGGCTCCATATATTTTACTACCCATTTTCAAAACGGCTCCTTCACATAAAGCAAATGCCCCCCGGATCATACAGCCTTCCATTACCTGTGCATTTTTTCCAATGTAAACCGGCCCTGTGGACGCATTTATGATACTATATTCAACAATTGCGCCTTCTTCCAAAAAAATATTTTCACCACCAATTATTTGATTCGTTGAAGAAATTTGCTTTGATTGCCTTCCTGCTGTAATCATTTCAAAATCTTTTCGAATGGCCCAGTCGTTGTACTGAAAAATTTGCCAGGGGTAGTTTAGCACTTTAAATTTATCCGGATCATTTTTTTCATCATCTGAATTTCCAGTTGGATGAAGCAGCCCGGCCAACCAATGTTTTGTGGGAATAATATTTGCGTCGAAGATAGCCGGAGCACTGCTTTCATTTTCATCAGCATCCTTAAATATAAGGACAGGATCTGAGAGCAAGTTAAACCGGGAAAGAAATGCCCATTTCTCCCGAATGGTTAAGATGCCGATTCGTATATCGGCCGTGTGCCTTGTAGCTGTAAAAGGATAAAGTCCATGCTTTACTTTTATATCATCTAAAAATATATTCACCCCTTAAAAATACTTAAAAAAATGACTCCCGCTATCGGCAAGTTAAATTACGGGACACAGTTTCGATTTTATAATGCCACTGTAAAGGCATTTTAAACAAAAATCCCCCCGGAAAACCGGAGGGACTTAAAGTATAGCCATGAAAACAAACTTTAGTAAATCTACTAATGCGCTTTCTTTTCGTAACGTTTTTTAAACTTATCAATACGACCTGCAGTATCAACCAATACATTTTTACCAGTATAAAAAGGGTGAGATGTATTTGAAATCTCTAATTTAATTACAGGATAATCATTACCATCTTCGTGCCTGATAGTTTCACTTGAATTGGCAGTAGAACGACTTAAGAAAGTAGTACCATTGCTCATGTCTTTGAAAATAACGAAACGGTAATTTTTGGGATGCAAATCTTTTTTCATAATTGTAAAAGTTTGTGCATGGATTTGGCCATGCGATTTTTAAGATTGCAAATGTAGGGGTATTTGGTTAATTAAAAAAGCTACAAAATTTACAACCCGATTTCGCAATTACCTTTAATGCCGGATTCAATTGTGAGAACGAGTAGCAGGACTTATAAACAAGGCGATTTTGTTCAGCCCCTATACGGTTCATTTATTACGCTTATCAAAATTGCGAATGATCTTCAATCATTGAAAAGATTGTAACTAACCAACTAGCGTTAAGTTAAGTGTCAATGGTTAATGGTGAAATATTGACATTCATCATTGACCATTGACAAATGGATACGTCATATTATGCTGAATACGTTTAATTAGTGCCTAAAATACGTGTTATCACTTTAGGCTTAACACAACACTAAAATCCAACTAACTTTTCATATTTGTTTGTTGCAAAGCGATGCCGATATTAAAGCTTTTAGACAACTGGATTACATCCTGCAAATCATCAATCTTTTTTCCGGTTACCCGGATGATATCATCCATAATGGCAACCTGAACCTTCAAACCACTGTCTTTTATCAGCTTTACAATTTTTTTGGCATCTTCCTGTTTGATGCCGTTTCTTACCGTTACTTCCTTTTTCACCACTTTACCACTTTGATGATGTTCTTTGGTCAAATCATAAATTTCAGCAGGCAAGCCTTGTTTCGCACTCCGGCTGATCAGTACATCAATGATCTGGTTTAGTTTCATTTCACTATCCGCTTCGAGGTTTACCTTAAAATCTTTTTTATTTAGTTCGATCACCACATGGGATCCCTTAAAATCGAAGCGATTGGTTACTTCTTTACTTACGGTATTGATTGCATTGTCAAGGGTTTGCAAATCAACTTTACTGGCAAAATCGAATGATGGCATAAAACAACTATTATTGGTGAGATATATGCAAATATAAAAAACACAGCCCAATATTGAGCTGTGTTTAAATATGTAGTGCTTTTAAAATTAAATACCGCCTTTCACCCTGTTTTGTTCGGAGCCTGCGCCGCCGGTTTTTCTTTTTTGCTGCCCATTGATTGGCTTTCCAAAACGATATCCGAAGCTAAGCGTCGCCACTCTGGAATCTCTTTGCTGTTGGAAGGTGGCTTCCGTGCGTTGAAAGTTGATTTCCCCATTGGCCTGCATGCTATACAAGATATCACGGACATTTAATTTCAAAGTCCCTTTGTTCTTCAATACCTGCTTTTGTACACCTGCATTTAACTGCCCCATTGACTTTATCAGGATCTGACCTTCAATACCTTTTGTACGATAAAAGCCCGATAGTTCTGCACTCCATCCTTTTTTAAACTTAAACTGGTTATTAATATTTACCAGGAAATTGCCTGCCTTTACATGTACATCTTCCCCATTCAGGAAGCCTTTGTAATCATTGTAATTGTATTCTGTGTAAACAATTGCTGTCCACCATTTAACCACTGGCTTTTGTGCGCTCACTGAAATGCTGGCACTGTTTACGGATCCAAAATTCCCTCTTTTAACAATGGTGGCAAATCCTTTCTGTTCGAATATTTCAGCAAATAAATCTTTGGTATTTGTATAGTTAACAGTGGTAGTTAAAAACTGATTGTAAGTGTGCGACAATTCAAATGTATGCGCATAGGATGGCTTTAAAAATGGATTGCCTGAGCCATAGGTATATTTATCCAGGAAGAATAAAAATGGATTTAAATCTTCATAGTCTGGGCGGTTGATCCTGCGTCCGAAAGAAAAGCCAAGCTGATTTTTTTCACTGGCATTGTAACTTAGATACAAAGTAGGAAACAATCCGGTGTAGCTTTTCTTAAATGAACTATCCTGGCGCTGTGGATTACCAAATTGATTACCACTGTAATTGGTATTCTCCAATCTCAAACCAGCTTGTATACCCAATTTTTTTATTTGTTTATTCATATTCAGATAGGCGGCGTTTACGTTTTCTTTATAAACAAACTGGTTGGTTTTATCGTAATCTACCTCTTTGGCATTTCCAATAACATTGTAATAGCCTGCTGTATTATCCGTTTCAACAAAACTTGTTTTCAACCCTGTTTCAATTTTTAAACCGCTTTTTAAAGGATGGGTATAATCGACTTTACCAGAATATATGTTGATTAAAGAAGGCAAATCGCCCATTAATAAATCTTTGTTTTTTATTACCCAATCCGGTTTATAGGAAGAATTGGTGAAATTTTGATCCTTGTGGGAGTCATAGGTGAGATAATCCACATCGGCTGTTAATTCCCGGCCTGTTGAATCAAACTGGTGGCGAAAATTCAGGTTAATTGCTCCGTTTTTCCAACTGGATGTTTCCGTACTGGAAGATGCCACGATCGAATCTACCACACCTGTATTGTTTTTAAGGTAACTTAAGTTATTACCGTTCTGGTTAGATGGTGTGGTAAAGCCGGTAAGCACAATACCGAATGTAGTTTTTTTACTTGCATAAAAATCTGCACCCACTTTTGCATTGTAATTATTATTGTAGCGCATTTCATTGGATGTTTGTTCAAAAACAGCATTGATTGAATTGTCTCCATTTTTATAGATACGCTTGATTTTAAGTTGTTGAAAATCTCTCCGGTAGTTCCCACTTAGATTGGCAAAAACATTGAATTTACCATTGCGGTAGTTCAGGTTCAAACTGTTATTTGTTTTTTCATAAACGCCCTGCCCAAAAGAAAGATTGGTACTTCCATTGAAACCTTTCTGTTTAATTTTTTTTGTTTTTATGTTGATAATTCCTGAGTTTCCTGCCGCGTCATATTTTGCAGAAGGGTTGGTCATGATCTCTATCTGGTCTACATTGTTAGATGGCATAGACCTTAATAAATTGGCCAATTCCTGACCCGTAAGGTAGGATGGTTTACCATCCAGCATCACCATCACTCCTTGCTTGCCCTTGAGACTGATATTACCATCCTTATCTACAGTTACGCCCGGACTTTTCTCCAACACTTCCAATGCGGTTGAACCTTCATTGCTGATAGCTGCATCTACATTGATGATGGTTTTATCAATTTTGCGCTCAATCAGTTGCCGTTTAGAACTGACCACTACTTCCGCCAAATTTTTATCAACCGGCACCAGTTGTAAAACGCCAACGTTCACCAGATTTTGATCACCTGAGATTTCAAATGACTTACTGTAAACATTGCTATGACCAACGGAGGTTGCCAATACCAGGTAGCCCCCCATCTTCACATTTTCAAAATTAAAATTGCCTTCTCTATCCGTGATGGCAACTTTAGCAATACTGCTGTCTTTTGCTTTCAATAATGAAATGGAAGCGGCATCAATAATCTTTTGATTTCCGCCATCTTTAATTGCTCCAAGCACCTTACCGGAGTTTTGCGCTAAACTGACAAGGCTTATACTCATAGCAGTCAGCAGGTTTAATAAATGTTTCATGGCTATACTTTATACTTTGTTTTGAATTGTACATAACAAAATTAAGTACTTTGTATAGCAAGGAACATTGGTTTACACAGGCGGTTATAAAATACGTATGACTGGCAGTACCTTGCATAACACAATACAAGGCATGGTTTAGAAAGTAATATTTTCTAAAAAAGAGGCTAAAATGCGGGAACGTGGAGAGATTAAGCTTTTATAGAAGCTTTAAGTTGAACAGATAGTATTAGAACGATACCGATCAGGATTAGAAAGAACGAAATAATTTCTGCCTGACTGGGATTGATACCCCAAAAGTGATATTGATTGTTGACACGTATTTTTTCAATCAGGAATCTTTCAACCCCATTTAAGATAAAATAGATACCAGTAACGGTACCAGCAACTTTGATCCTTTTTCTAAAGGCCCAGACAATTAGAAATAAAAGTGTGCAAACGACCGTTTCATAAAAAGGAGTTGGAAAAACAGGGTTTGGCAATACCCGGTTATGATCGTCGGTATTTCCTGTAATCAATATTCCATCATTGTTTACATTTTGAGGATAGTTGTATGCAACCATCCAGACAGGCATAAAAGACAAAGCCTTTACATATTTGTGCGGTACGGTTTCAAGGGTGCTGCTTTTTCTGTCGGTAACGTAAACAGGTGAAGATTTACCGGGGTCTGTCACTGCACCTTCTAAAAAATAGGTTTTGTTTAATTCAAGTCCGGCCTCAAATTCGCCGGTCTTTGCTTCTGCAATTTTGCCGGATGCGTCGGTTATATAGGCACTGTTGTAAATCCCCCAATCGCCGTCGCCGGAAACCTGGCAACCAATTCTGCCAACTGCATAAGCCAGCAACATTGCCAACGAAATGGCATCTACCAGATGTATCAATTTGATATCCTTCTTTTTGGCATAAACTGCCAGTGCGATAGCTACTGTTATTAATCCGCCATAAAAAGTCAATCCGCCCGCAGAAAAAATTCGTTCGATCGGGTTTTGAATAAAATCATCCCAGTTTTCAAGATTATCAAAAAGCTTGGCACCTAAAATACCAAATACCAGCGAGATGATCACGATATCGCCCACCCTATCATGCGGCCAGATGCGAATGCTTCTTTGCTCAGGATTTTTCAATTTTTGCTTATCCTTTTCCCACCATTTTAAACCGGTTAAAACAACGGCCAGCAGTAAACCGCCGACTATACTTCCTTCTGAAGAAAAAACATAATTTTGAGGTGTCATATCTTCGGGCTTATTAAAAATAAGACCAAATAATTTAAAGCCAAATGCAAAGCCCACCAGGAAATTAACCAGTAAGTCTATCATGGATGCAGGCTTTCCCACGGTGATAAACTCTTCTCTTGGTAACAACAAACCTTGCTTTTCTTTACGTTTTAACTCGCTCGTAATTACGATGGCGGCTACCACAAAACCCATTGCTACCATTAAACCGAAAGTATTCAACACTTTCAATACTTCCCACTCAACACCAAACCAGTCTTTAAAAACGTAATATAAATTGGGATACATTATTGTATAAATTAAAATTTGTGTGGTGCAAGATATTCAATTATCATCATTCAACATTTTAGTTTAAAGAATCAATTGAAACGGTTGTACGTGTAAATCATGAAATAACCGATATGGTTGTAGCAGTATAATTATTAAGCAGTTTTAAAGCAAGCAGGAATTACTGACGTAAATTAAAATACCTGTAGTTGATTCTTAATTTTTTAAAAAGCCAACATCCATACATAAAAGTATCAAGCGTTTGTCTGTATAAACTTCAGCAGATTTCGCCTGGCCTGGTTTTTTATTTTACGCTGAAAAAAAGAATTCCAGCCAAACAATTCGCCGGTTAAACCCAGCGCCTGTTTGCTCCATTTATGTAAACTGAAGGCATCACTGTGTTCAATGATTTTTCCATTGGCAAAACGCATATTTGCTTTTACTTTATTGACTACTTTTCTGCCTGTTTTTGAAAAAGTGTAGGTTGCAACCCAATCAATAGTACAATATTCATTATCCAATTCGATGATATTATCATAGGTTAGAGAGAAATCCTTCGCATTTTTACACAGCATTTGCCACATACATTTTGCTTCATCGCCTCTAAGCAAACTAAAGACAGGATCAAAAAATACAATATCATCGCTATAGCAGCTATTCATGCCTGTATGATCCAATTGTTGAAAGGCATTGTAAAATTTATTGATCAATTCTTTATTGGTATTCATCCCATGAGTGATTTAGTTTGATTAAATTGAGCGATCTAAAAAAACGTACATGATAAAATATTATTTTCTGTTTGCATTCTCCCTTGTTCAGACTTCTTTACTTGCGCAAAATGAAGATAGTGCCTGGTTTGTAAACAATTATACAAAAATAGAACGACAAATTCCCATGAGAGATGGTATTAAATTATTTACCTCCATTTACATCCCTAAAGATAAATCGGAAAAACATCCGTTTTTAATGACAAGAACGCCCTACTCCTGTGCGCCTTATGGCGAAAAGAATTTCTCTGCACTTTGGTACAGTTATAAAATGGCCTACCTGAAAGAAAACTATATCATCGTAACGCAGGATGTTCGTGGCCGCTATATGAGTGAAGGAGAATTTATGGATGTGCGTCCGTTTAATAAAAATAAAAAAACTGTAAAAGATATTGATGAAGCAAGCGATACCTATGATGCCATAGAATGGCTGATTAAAAACATTGACAACAACAATGAAAGGGTCGGTGTATTTGGCACTTCCTACCCTGGGTTTTATTCTACGGAAGCTGCGCTAAGCAGACATCCTGCTTTAAAAGCTGTAAGCCCTCAGGCACCCGTTACCGATTGGTTTATGGGCGATGACTTTCACCACAATGGCGCATTTTTTGCCCTCGACGGATTTTCGTTTTATTCAACTTTTGGCAAACCACATCCAAAGCCAACCATGAATTATGGAAGTGGGTTTACCACACCGGTTAAAGACAATTATAAATTCTATTTACAAACCGGTGCGGTAAAAAACTTAGCAGCTTTAATCGGTGACAGCATCAAATTCTGGCATGAGATGTACCAGCATCCTAATTATGATGCATGGTGGCAGGCAAGAAATGCCAGGGTTGGATTGTACGATGTAAAGCCCGCCATGCTTTGGGTGGGTGGCTTATTTGATGCAGAAGATTGCTGGGGCGCCTGGAATGCATACAAGGCATGTGAAACACAAAGTCCAAAAACAAACAGCAAAATTGTGATGGGCCCATGGTACCACGGACAATGGAGCAGGGAAGGCAGTTACCTCGGAAATGTGCGTTTTGCCAGCAATACGTCCGCCTACTTTCAAACCGAAATTGAAGTGCCCTTTTTTAATTATTACCTGAAAGAAAAAGGCAGCGTGGATGCAATTGCAGAAGCCAATATCTTTTTTAGTGGCGAAAATTCATGGAAGAAACTGGCTGCATGGCCACCAAAGGATGTTACTTATCAATCCCTCTACATTGCTGGTGATGGAAAATTGTCGTTTGATAAGATGTCTGGCAATGCCGAAACCGTCAATTCACAAAAAAGCAAATCGGGTTTTAGTGAATATATAAGTGATCCGGCTCACCCGGTTCCCTACACGGAGGATGTGCATGACGATAGAACCCGGGAATACATGACAGACGACCAGCGTTTTGCCTCCCGCCGACCAGATGTACTAAGCTTTGAAACAGGTGTATTAACAGACGACCTTACACTGGCGGGCCCCGTGATGGCCAATTTGATTACCAGTATCAGTACAACAGATGCAGATTTTGTGGTGAAAGTGATCGATGTTTTCCCAGACGATTTTGCATACGATGCAACAATGAAAGGAAGTGGGAAGGAATACCCGATGGGTGGCTATCAAATGATGGTGAGAGGAGAAATAATGCGGGGGAAATTCAGGAAAAATTTTGAAAAACCTGAACCATTTATCCCTAATAAAATTACGACTGTAAAATATGAACTGCCTGATGTGGCGCACACTTTTAAAAAAGGGCATCGGCTGATGATACAAATTCAAAGTAGCTGGTTTCCATTGGCTGATCGTAATCCACAAAAATTTACGAATATCTATACTGCCAATGACAGCGATTTTCAAAAGGCAACCATCAGGATTTACCATGATGGCATCAATCAGACCAGATTCATTCTTCCGGTTCTTAAATAAGCAACAAGTTGGATGGGAAAAAGAGGTTTGTTGGGGTATGGGCAAAAAAAAAGGGCCAGAATAGAAATTCAGCCCGCTTTAAAATCCAATATCCTATGAAAAACCATCCTTATAACGCAGGGTTTTCAATTAAATTGTATTTGGAGATAAAAAAGTAGCTTTTTTTTATTTTTTTTCAATTTTTTTCATTTTTTCGGGTTTATCTATGAATAATTTCTTTTTGAAGACTATTTAGATACTCCTTTCAGACAGAAATAATTTGAAAAATATTAAAAATGGAAACCATCAAGCGATAAAAATGACAAAACCTGAAGAGGATGCGATCGTTTGAAAAGAAATTATTTTTCATTGTTGTCCGAGATAATATTTAAAAACTAAGGGTGGTTTTGTAACCACCCCTATATCAACTTTGCGGTTCTCACACCAAAAAAGTTAGATATGAACAAATCTACCGATTATATCGGACAGCCGATTTTTTCCCAGCTCCTTTCTTTAATTGACGAAAGTATCATTAAGCAAACAATAGCAGAGCACAAAGCCAATCATTGCTACAAGAAATTGTTCCTATGGGACCACCTTGTTAGTATGCTGTACGGCATTTTTACTCACTGCACAACATTACGTGAAATTCAATATGGGCTTGAAGTGTGCCAGGGCAAGCTCAATCACCTCAACCTCAAAGGTGTACCTCCACGCAGTACGCTGAGTGATGGAAACAAAAAGCGCCCCTCCAAGGTTTTTGGTACAATTTACCAAAAACTCTACACCTTTTATAAGCACAGTATCTCGGACAGCCGAATAGTACCTAATGCCCAGAAAAATCTTTATATCCTCGACAGTAGCACTATATCGCTTTTTAAGGCTATATTAAAGCCCGCAGGCAGAAAGCGAAAAGATGGTACCAGCAAGGGTGGGATGAAAGTTCATACACTCTTAAATGCTGATGCCAATATGCCGTCTTTTATTAAATACACGGCTGCCGCATTACATGATCAGCAGTTTTATAAGTACATCAAAGAACTGCCTGATTACTCCATCATTGCCTTTGATAAAGCTTATATCAACTACGGGCAATTCGATAAGTTTACCGAAAGAAATATCTATTATGTAACCCGTCAAAAAGAAAATGCGGATTATAAAACCATCGAAGAATTTGATCTCCCAGCCGATGCACAGCACATCCTAAAGGATGAAAAGATTGAGGTAAGTTATAAAGTAAATAAAGAAGTGATTACCCAGCAGATGCGGCGTGTAGCGGTATTTTCACAGAGATATCAAAAAGCTTTTGTTTACACAACCAATAATTTTGACCTTACTGCCGTAGAGATTGCAGCCATTTATGCCAATCGCTGGCAAATAGAAACCTTCTTTAAAAAACTAAAACAAAATTTCCCCCTCACTTATTTTTACGGAGACAATACAAATGCGATAGAAACACAGGTATGGTGTGCATTAATAGCGCTATTGCTGTTAGAGGTATTGTATAAAGAACACAAATCAAAAATGGCCTTCTCAATATTCGCTTCCATCATTCGCCTGCACATCATGAATTATGTTTCAATATCAGCAATCATTGAGACGTATAAACTTACCAGGGTTCGAAAGAAAAAATCAGAAAATAAAAATACAGCACGAAAAAAAACAGCACCCCCTGCTTTACAACTAAAAATGGAAATGTAGTACCACAAAGGGTTAAATCAAGGTATTATGGCATTTTTGTACTTTTGTCGGACAACAATAATTATTTTTAACGTACCTTATAAATTGAAGTCAAAAAGCAAAAATTTTAGAAAAATAAGAATGAACCCCGTCCATTTTGAAGGGGTTTGTTAATTTATTGTAACAAGAAAATCTTCATTTGTTTCAACAAAACCAGTCTTTAGAAATATTACTACAAGACCATAGAAGTACGGCTAAAATTACTTAGGAAGATTACCTGACTTTTGTTGGTATAAGCTGAAAAGCTATTTTTTTGTTAACTCCTTACATTAAAAAATATGAAATATTACCTGGTTAATTTTATTTTATTGGATAATAGAATGATCACCTTAAATGAAAATATTGGTATTGGCCTACATTCCTATGCTAATATTTGAAGAATTTAAAGAATCCATTGCCGCTATGAATCTGGCAGGAGTAGAAAAAGAAAAAGTGGTGATCAAATCATATAAACAAATATCCAAAGAGGCATTTAATTGCCTGGGTACTACTACTTGTTAACTTAAATCCCCGGAAGCATCTATCATTAAGCAATGGTTAAACGGATTTAAGCAAGCCACCGTCTATCGGAATATTGGTGCCTGTTATATAGGATGCATAGCCTGATGCCAGAAAGGCAACCAAATGTCCGAATTCTTCCGGCTGCCCAAACCTGCCCATCGGTATGTCCTGCTTCATCGATTCTTTATAAATATCAAGCTGGATGCCCTTTTTCTCGGATTGCAACCGGTTGATCTCATCCAATCTTTCGGTATCAAAATAGCCGGTCAAGATATTATTGACTGTTATGCCTTTTGGTGCAATTTCCCTTGCCAGGGTTTTGGCCCAGCTAATCACAGCCGAGCGTATGCTGTTGGAAAGCACCAGGTTTTGCAACGGCTCTTTTACAGAGATGGAAGACAAATTGATGATGCGTCCATAATTTGAAATCTGCATACTTTTTAAGGCTTCCATTGTAAGAAAACAAACGGTCTTAAACAGCAAGTCAAATGACTGCTGGTAATCGTTGATTGTTTTCTCCAGCACCCCGCCTGCCGCAGGGCCGTTGGTATTATTAATCAAGATATCCACCTGGTGATGTTGAAACCAGGCAGCTATGATCAATTTAAATTGCTCAAAATCTGCAAAATCAACCACCAGGCAATTGTGTTGCTGCCCATCATTGGCAGGTAATTCAGCAAGTACAGCTTTTAACTTTTCGCTGTCTCTGGCCATCACCGTAACTTCTGCTCCACACCGGGCCAATTGTATTGCAATTGCTTTACCCAATCCCCTGCTTGCCCCTCCTACCAGGGCCTTTTTTCCTACTAATGAAATCTCCATGTTTTACAATTTATAATCTTCCCTAACCGGTGAAAACATATCCATCAATTTACAGTTGGTAACGGCCACCCCGCCATGTAGCACATTGGAAGGAATTACTACTACTCCACCCGGTTCATACACTTTTAGTTCTCCGTTTACCGTTAGTTCAAATTTACCTTCTAGCACCTGGCAAATTTGTTCATGTATATGCTGATGCACAGGAATGGTTGCTCCTGCTTCTACCTCCCAAAAAGCCATGGTCATGGTTTCGGTATGGATAAATTTTCCGTGGTATCCTTTTACGATTTCTTTTGGTTGAATTTGATCAAATAATATATGCATGGTTATTGAATTGTTTTATTGATGATTTGTTTTATTGATTTATTGATGTTGCCTGGTAAAAATTAATAGCTTAAAATTAAGTAGTAATCGGGGAATTGACAGATTGTTTTTGAAGATTGTTTCTAACGTGTTTATGGGGCTTTTTAATTGGTTGAAAGATTTAAATTAATGGAACAGATTTTAATTGATCACAATTAATAGAACATCCATTGCAGGAACAGGCCGCGGCCTGTTCTACAGAATTTTAGATTATTGTGAATTACAATATAAAAATATCAAATAACATTTCATTTTATCTATTGGATTTTCCGAAGTCATGTTTAAGTATCAGAAACGGGCAGGCCTATCCCATTCTGTTCTATTTTCAAAATCAAATACCTGCACTTTAAAAAATTAGCATTATTAAACCCTGCTGATAATTATACCTCCTATCTTGCAGCAAATCATTTACCAGATGAGTACCTCTATTTTATTATTCGCTGCCGGATTAATCATCGGCCTGATCGTGGTCTTTGCAATCAGGGCTATCAACCGGCAGCAATTGTCTGCTCTCACTGAACGTCTCCGGCAAGATCAACAAACCATCGCCCAATTGCAGCAGGAAAAATTACAACAGCAAACTGAAAAGGAAAGTCTGTTGAGCCGTGTAGCCCAATCCGAAAGTACCAATCGCTTTTTACAACAGGAATTTGATCAATATCACCTGTTACAAGGGCAACACGAGGCCGTACAAAAACAAATGGCCATTTTACAAACAAAGTTGGAAAATGCACATGAAAAACTAACCAACCAAAAAGAAGAGCTGGAATCAATTGGTGAAAAATTCCGCTTTGAATTTCGCAACCTGGCGCAGGGAATACTGGATGAAAAAACCGCCAAATTTACCCAGGTAAATGAAGAGAAAATGAAAGCCATCCTTGATCCTTTAAAAACAGAATTGGTAGATTTTAAGAAAAAAGTGGATGATACGTACGATAAGGAAAGCAAAGAACGTTTCACATTGGGCAAAGAAGTGCAGCGGTTGATTGAAATGAGCCAACTGGTAAGCCAGGAAGCCAATAATCTGACCACTGCACTAAAAGGAAACAATAAACAACAGGGTAATTGGGGCGAAATGATACTGGAAAGTATTTTAGAGTACAGCGGTCTTGTTAAAGGACGGGAATACCTGACACAGGAGTTTATCCGGGACAATGCAGGCAATATCATTAAGGATGAAAATGGCAAAGGACTTCAACCAGATATCACTGTACTGTACCCTGATCAGCGGAAAATCATCATTGATTCCAAGGTTTCGCTGGTGGCATGGGAACAATATGTTTCGGCTGAAAACGTTGATATGCAGAGGCATTTTATCAAAGAACATGTACAGTCTGTGAGAAGCCATATTGAAGGATTGAGCAGGAAAAATTATCCGCATTATGCACAGGCACTGGATTATGTATTGTTGTTCATTCCGATAGAACCCGCATTTTTGGAAGCGGTTAAAACGGATTTGCAACTTTGGAAATTTGCGTATGATAAACGCATTATGCTGGTAAGTCCAACCAACTTGCTGGCCGTGCTAAAAATCATTGCCGATTTGTGGCGGGTAGAATTGCAAAACCAACACGCCATTGAAATTGCGGACAAAGCCGGTGCCTTATATGATAAATTTGTTGGTTTTATAGAAAACCTGGAACTGGTGGGCAAAAAAATACAGGATGCGCAACAAACCTACGAGGTCGCTTTTAAGCAATTGAGCAGTGGCCGCAGTAATATTGTAAGCAGGGTTGAAGAATTAAAAAAGATGGGCGCCAATGCCCACAAACAACTGGGAGATAAAATATTAAAACAAATAGACACAGATGTATAGGGCTTTAGAAGGAATGGTGAAAGATGAGGGATGAATTATGAATGGTCAATTTTCAACATTCACCATTCACCAATAGGAACTTCATTTTATTTTTAACCCAGCAATAGTAAGAGAATATTCAGGATATGATCACAATTTATTTTTCATATAAATGAGCAACATCAGCATAGCCAAACCGCAGGTAGAAATTGATGATGCCGTAAAGGAATTGCTCAATCACCAGACAGAAGAATGCACGATTGTACACTGCCGTTATTTTTCAACTGAGCCAACCGGTGTGCGCATCTGGCCCAGCACTTTTCTTATTGAAGATGGCGGAAGGCGTTGTAAGTTGATTAAAAATTTCAATATTTCCATTATGCCGGAATGGACGTTCCACTTAGTTCAGAACGAATACATCCGTTTTACGCTGGTGTTTGAAGGCCTTAGCAAGGAGTGCAATTTCTTTCATTTGCTGGAAGACATCAAGCAACCTTATGCGTTTTTTAGTAATAAAGTGCTGAAGAATAAAAGTGGAGTGTATACTGTTGAGATATTTTGCTAATAACAAAAGCTGTATTCATTCAAAAAGTGCAATACGTTTTTTAGTAAATAAACCTGATTAGGTGTTTTGTAATCAAACTTTCGAACGGGTTTGTTATTAATCCTTTGTTCTATCTTTTTCACAGCAGTGTTGGTAACTTCTGTAAAGTCTGTTTTCTATGGATAAAACCTTCTTATTACTTCATTTCTGTTTTCAATACTGCCTTTATCTTGAGAAGTGTGTGGCCTTGTAAAAAAAGTTTTTACGTCCAGCGCTTTGGCAATTTCATGATGTAGTCCAAAAGCCTGGTCGTTACCAAATTATATTTTTAGACACGGCTCCTTTGATACATTTTATTAAAGACAACTCTAAATATCAATTAAGACTGGAGAAGGTTTTCAAACTTAATGACAATGACCTTTTTAAATTCATCACTTCATCAATAACATTGCTCGAAGTATTAATAAAGCCTCTACGGGATGGAGAAACTAAAATTGTTGAACAGTAAAAAACAATTTTATCTAATGCTGAGGGAATTGACATTTTTGATATTACAAGCATAATTGCTGCAAAGGTGGCTAAAATAAGAGCAAAATATAATAGCGGAACTCCAGACGCTTTGCAAATTGCAACAGCAATCTTACATAAGGCTAACTATTTTTTTACCAACGACCATCGTTTGAAAAACATAACTGAAATTCAGGTTATCACAATTGCCGACCTTTTTTAAGCAGTTCAACCAACATTAAGAAAAATGGCAAAAAGTCCAGCATTAAAAACCTATTTTACAAAAAGCAATAAGGCTAGATTTTATAAATCGTTTGGGCAGAATAGGCAACTCACAGCAGGCTAAACCGAAAGTAGAGGGTTTACCCTGCAGGATATAGTAATTCGAAAAAACAGATTGTAAAAACTTGTGAATTTTTTAAATCGTTTCTACATATCTTCTACAATAAAACTTATAGGTGCGATTTCAAAATTTGGGCAAAACCGGAATCAGCGCATTTTTAAGAGCCTGCATCAAACTATAACGTTGGCTAAAAAAACTTATTTTTGTCCTTTGTCGTCAACATTAAACATATATGACATTCTTACTAAAGTAAAAATAATTTACAAAGAAGACCAATTGACTCTTTTGGAGAAGATTGTTGCGCTGATCAAAAAAAAGGACGCTCAAAGTACCCCCACAAAACTCTCCAAAATTTCTGGCATTGGCTCTAAAGTATGGAAGCAAAAAAATATTGATGAATACATTGATAAAGAAAGACAATCCCTCCAGCCCCCTAATTAATTGGAACGATATTCAAATTAGAGCCAAAAATGAATCAAACACAATTTGAGTGATCCAATGCAACAAAATATAAATTTACTTATCAATGCTCTTCATTTTTGGCGTCAGCAAGTGCATAAAAGTCCATGCAAGTAAATAAGCCCCACCACAAATTAAGAACATGATAAAATAACCAGTTTTAATTTGGCCAATACTTTCGTAGTAAACAAATAGTCGTTTCTGAACAAGCCAACTTAGC